>Ga0308017_1000030_pt1 | contig 45262 bp, 43 predicted proteins | sample Neamet280_FD_203145 | JGI IMG/M metagenome (GOLD analysis project Ga0308017, IMG submission 203145) | Marine microbial communities from water near the shore, Antarctic Ocean - #280 | ecosystem: Environmental > Aquatic > Marine > Unclassified | place: Southern Ocean | collected 2014-10-01
CATTAAGGTGGTTGGTCGGCTCGTCGAGGATCAGCAGATGCGGCGCATCGCGGGTGATCAGCGCTAGCGCCAGCCGCGCGCGTTCCCCGCCCGACAGCTTGTCGACCCGTTGGTTCGCGCGCGGGCCGGAAAAGCCGAAGCGGCCCAGCTGCGCGCGCACCGCGGCGGGGGACTGGCCTTCCATCGCGCGGTTCATCAGATCGAGCGGGGTGTCCTCCCCCGCCAGCTCCTCGACCTGATACTGGGTGAAATATCCGACCTTGAGCTTGCCGGGCGCGTTCACCTCACCCTCAGCGGGCGTCAATTGCGAAGCGAGCAGCCGCGCCAGCGTGGTCTTGCCGTTGCCGTTGCGGCCCAGCAGCGCGATGCGATCATCGGCTTCGATGCGGAAGTTCAGCCGCTTGAGGATCGGCGCGGCTTCGCCGTATCCGACAGCGGCCTGCTCCAGCGTGATCATCGGCGATTTCATCTCGGCCGGATCGGGGAAATCGAAGCTCAGCGTCGGGTCTTCCATCAGCGCGGCGATCGGCTGCATCTTGGCCAGCATCTTGGCACGCGACTGCGCCTGCTTGGCGGTCGAAGCGCGGGCGGAATTGCGGGCGACGTAATCCCTGAGCCGTGCCGCCTGCGCCTCCTGCGAAGCCTTGGCCGCCGCAAGCTGCGCGGCGCGCTCGGCCCGCTGCTTCTCGAAGGCATCATAGCCGCCCGGATAGAGCGTTAGCTGCCCGCCTTGCAGGTGCAGGATGTGATCGACCACCTTGTTGAGGAGGTCGCGCTCGTGGCTGATCACCACCAGCGTCGCGGGATAGGACTTGAGGAAGTTCTCCAGCCACAAGGTCGCTTCGAGATCGAGGTGGTTCGAAGGCTCGTCGAGCAACAGGATATCAGGCTCGGAAAACAGCAGCGCGCCCAAGGCGATGCGCATTTTCCAGCCACCCGAAAAGCTGTCGACCGGGCGTTGCTGCATGTCCTCGTCAAAGCCCAGCCCGTTGAGGATCTTGGCCGCGCGGGCGGGGGCGGAATAGGCGTCGATGGCCAGCAGGCGTTCGTGCACGTCGCCCATGCGGTCCATGTCGGTGCAGGTTTCCAGCTCGGCCAGCAATTGCGCGCGTTCGGTGGCGGAGGCGAGCACGACCTCTTCGGGCGTCATCGCACCACTGGGGGCTTCCTGCGCGATATAGCCGATCCTGGCGCGGGCGGGCTTGCTGATTTCGCCGTCATCCGGCTCGATCTCGCCGATCAGCGCCTTCATCAGCGTGGACTTGCCCGCGCCATTGCGGCCGATCAGCCCAACGCGCGCGCCCACCGGCACGGTTGCGCTGGCGCGTTCAAGAATGGCCCGGCCACCAAGCCGCACTGTGACACCGTCGATTGTAAGCATGGGCGCGCCTGTAACAGCCTATCGGGCACACCCCAAAGGAAATCCCGACTTGATCGGCTACGAACAAGAATGCGCGCAGTGCCTCTATGATGCAGCTCTACCATTCACGGCGCATTCGCCAGGTCGGCATCGCGCGGCATCCAGCGATCAGGCCACACAGGCGAATGACTGACCTTCCGTTAGCCGAGCTCCACCCGGTTGCGCCCCTCATTCTTCGCGCGGTACAGCGCCGCGTCAGCGCGGGCCAAGGCGCTGCGTGTGTCGCTGTCCTCGGTTATCTCGGCAACCCCGGCAGAGAAAGTGATCTGGCCAAAGCCCTTCCCCGTGTCCCGGTTGACCAATCGCCGAGCCGCTTGCGCGCGGCGAATGCCATCAAGGCGGGATCGGGCCGCTTCCTTATCGAGCCCGTAGAACAGAAACACGAACTCTTCGCCCCCATGCCGGGCGACAAAGCAGCTATCGCCGCCATATTCATTGAGTGTCGCCGCCAGCGCACACAGCACGCGGTCGCCCCCGTCGTGGCCGTGGCGATCATTGATCATCTTGAAATGGTCAACGTCGCAGAACGCGAGGCTGAGAGGTTCGCCCTTGGCGCGCGCCTCCAGGGCGGCAGACACCAGCCTGCGCTCAAACGCGCGGCGGTTGGGCAACCGCGTGAGATGATCGACGTCAGCCTCCATGCGCGCCTTGGCAAGGCTTTCCCGCAGTTGCTCGGTTTCGTGTTGGCTGCGGGACATGATGCTTTCAACCTGTTCGATCCGGGCCAGCATGGCGCGCGACAGATCGAGCACTGCTGCCAGATCACCCGCTTGATCCCCGGCTGAAGCAATTTCGGTCAGATCATCAATATGGACGCCAAGAGCGCCGCGGTGATCGCTGGTCTCCGATTGGGCAGAGCGCGTCGTCTGGGCAAACCGCATGAGCGCATACTCGAGTTTGTCCATCAGAGCCTCGATTTCGGCAATACGGCTGTGGCCGTCGGGGTCGAAACGCGCAAGCGTGTCGAGCCAGCGCTGATCGATCGGATCACCTGCAATCTCGCGCGCCACAAATGCCTCGGCAAGCTGTGGATGCGAGCCTGAAAGTGCGCCGCATATGGTTGCCATGTTTTGTGCCGTGACCGCCAGATCATGCCGCATGACAAACGCGGTGATGCGCTCGAGCAAATCATCGCGGGCTTCCCTAACACGGCTTCTGGGGGATTCGACTGGGGGCGCCTCGACACCTTCTAGCAACTCACCCGGAAGCGCAGAGCGTGCCTTGAAAACGGAGGGAAGACGCATGACGGCCTCTTGTAAGCAATTGGTTTTCCAACATTGATAAACCCACTTGCTTAACGCGAAACTGCCAGACGGCAGGCAAATCTCCTTAGTAGTACTGAGAATACTCCTCACGCCGGAGCGGACACAGCACAGCCCTATAAGCCGTCAGATAAGGCAACGCCGCCACCACTGCGGATGGGGACGGCGCTGGTGGTGGCGATGGCGCTGCTATCATCAACGGTTTCGCGTTGTGATCACAGCCGTCATCGCAAAAGCGGCAATCAGAACTTCCAGTTCAGGTTGAACCGTGCCTGATTGTTGGTCAGCACCCCGCGGCCGAAGTCGGAATGACCGGAGACCCCGACACCGAAGCGCTTGCCGAGCGACAGGTCCGCCCCGAGCGTGGCGGACACCCAGTCCGGTTCGAGCGCATTGACGATGGTGAAGGGCACATCAGCGGCACCGGCGAAGAACGCCGTGACCGCATCGCTGGTGTCAGCCAGTTCGCGGGCATAGGCGACCGAACCGAAGGCGCTCAAGCGGCCGCGACGCCCGATCCCGGTGTTCAGCGATGCCATCACACCGGCCTTGCTGCCCACCGAGGTGAACGACCGCTCAAGCACGGTCAGGCCGAAATTGCCGGCTCCGAACTCTGAATAGCCGCCGAGGTCGTTGCGCACGTAGTCGATGCTGGCCACCGGGCCGGCTTCCAGCCCCGGCAAAATGCCGAAGGCATAGCCCAGACGCATGCCGGCAAAGCTCTGCATGCCATCGGCATCACCTTGCACCATGTCGAAGGCCGAGCGGAAATCCCCCTGCGCGGCGCGCGACAGCGCAAAGTTCTGGCGCGAGAACCCGACATACATGTCGCTGAAGCCCCGGCCCATCCGCATCGCAGCATAGGCCGCGCCCGAGACGCTGGTATCGTCTGCCCGCGGCTGTGATCCGGCCATGGCCATGCCGTTGCGGATGCTGGTCATCGCGAACCCGACCGTGAGGTCTTGCGACAGGCGCATATCGGCACCCAGGGTCAGTTCCCCGGCCTGCGTGAAGGCCGCTTCTTCCAGCGCATTCATGCCGGAATTGCGCTCCTGCGCGCTGACAAGGAAGCTGCCGCTCACCGTGCCGAAGAAGCCCATCTTGCCCGGTTCGGTGGCGTTGGTCTGGGCAATGCCCGCAACCGCACCACCGGCCGACGAGAACCCGGCTGCCGCCTTGTTGCCGCCATGCAACGACAAGGTGCGCTGCGAAAGCTGGCCGGTGAATCGCTGCGAGAAGTTGGTCGCGATCATCGTCTGATTGAACGCGCTCACCGGAGTGAGCGAGAACAGGGTCGGCACGAAGGATTCAAATCCGGCCGTATCGATGATGTTGAACAGGCCCGCAAACTGGGTGTAGCGCCCGCCGAACCGCAGCGCGTCAAGCGTCGCGCCGAGCGATTGCAGATTGCCGCTGCGACCTGCAAACATATCGGACACGCTGCGCGCGGTGATATCGACAATCACCTCGCCGCCCTCGGTCCGCGACTGCGCAAACAGCAACGGCGACTGGGTCAGCAAAACGGTGTTGTCGAAAGCCCCGGCTACCGAGTTCGCGTTCAGCACCGTGAAGGCATCGCCAAACCGGATATTGCCGGTTCCCTTGATCAGCAGGTTGCCCGCAAGGCTCGCATCGCCGGTGATCGCCAGCAAATCGCTGGTGATGGTCTGGCGCCGCTTGCTGGCGTCGATCACCAGCGCACCATCGGCCAGCTGGATGTAGTCGCCATCAATGGTGAGCGTGCCGACATTGAACAACCCGCCCGGGGCAATCCCCGCGCCGAAGTTGAACACTGCTTCGCTCGCGATCGTGCCTTCGCCTTCGGTGAGACCGCCGAACAGCGCGACCAGCCCGGCATTGAACTGGCCATCAATCTGCGCCCGGCCGCTGAACTGTTCATAGCCGATGATCGTGGTGAAGGTCTGGCTGCGGGGCAGGACAAATTCGGCAAGCCCGTTATCCAGCGCAAGCTTGTCAATCTCGACATTCATATCGACCGTCGTGCGACCGGACCGATTGAGCATCACGTCAAAATACTGCGCCGGTGCGGCAAAGGCTATGCCCGGGGTGCCATCGGTGTTGTTGGGGACAAACCCGGTCGACCCCGGCCCGAGCAGCGCCGAGGACTTCGGCAGGCTGGTGTCAAAATTCTCGAACCCCGGGGTCGGCGCGCCCGTATTCCCGGAAATGTCCGTGCCCAGTACCGTGCCGAGCTTGGGGCCGCTTTCGAGGATCCCCGGTTCAGGCCCGGTGGGAATGCCGTTCACCAGATTGCCGTTGCCATCATCGATGAAGAAGCCCGGATCGAGTTCCTGCGTCCAGTGGTTGGGGTCAGACCAGTTGCCATTCCCACCCTTGGCCGCAACATACTTGTAGGGCGTGTTTTCGGTGATGAACTGGAAGAACGGATAGAGCGGGTTGTAGAAGCTCACATCGCTGTAGACGTTGCCCAGTCGGAAGAAGTCGAACCCGCCCGAAAGCACGCCAGCGATCACGGGGAACGCATACTTGTCTGCGACGATCAGCGGCGAGCCTGAATCGCCGGGCGCGGTGCCCGCTTCGAGCGGCAGCGCGTCTCCATCGAAGAAATCGATCGCCAGCACGGCCGCGATGCTGTTGCAGCTGATATTGCTGCCAGTGAAGTCGCAGCCCGCCTGTTGTTCCGGGGTTCGATTCGGGTTGTCGAAGTCCGTCCAGTAGAAGGCCTGCGATTCAAACCCGAGAACCTGGGTCGAAGGGGCGAAATCAGGGAACACCCCGTCGATGAAATCGCCGAGGCTGCCAATCAGGCCGAGGCGGTTCTCGCCTACCCGGCGCAGGAAGCTCGAACCGGGCGCGGCCGTTCCGCTGCCCGTGCCATTGGTGCCATAGCCGACCTGGATCACGCGCGTGAGTTCGGTGAGCGGCGACAGCAGCAAGGGCATCGACCCAGCATTGGTGATCGGCTCATTGAGCGCGACAAAAGCCACATCCGCCCAGGGGAAGGGCAGGCCGCCATTGTCCAGATTCGCGGTCGGATGGATCACGACATCGGTGCTGGTCGCCACCCCGCCCTGACTGTAGCTGGCCCCTGTCTGGATAAAATTGAAAATGCTCGCCTGCGTGTTCTGACCCGTCGCGACGAGCAGCGAGAAGGGCGTCTGGCCGGGCAAGCCATAGGCTTCGGAGGAACGGCTGTTGAAGCAATGTGCCGCCGAAAGCACCGTGCGCGGATTGATCAAGGTACCGGTGCAATTGAGAAAGACGCCGCCCGTCTGGTTGTTCCGAACAAACAGCTGGACAACCGCGGGCTGGGAATTGGTCGGATCGCCGAAATTGACGCCGACATCATCGCGGACAATCAATTCGGGCGCAGGGGGAACCGGTACGGCATCCAACGTGCGGCGCACCAAGAAATCGGGCAGCGCAGCCACATCAGGCGCAGTAACAGCCATTATCTGCGATGTATCTGTAAAGCCTCGGAAAGTTCCTTGTGCTTCCAGTGCGATATCCTCGCGCGGGCCCACGTCAACTTCGGCGGCTTGCAATGGAACAGCCCACGCCTGCGCCGCCAACCCGATCAGCCCGGCGCTGGTTAGATAACGCATTTTACTCATTAATTTTCCCCTTTTTTGATTCACCCCCCAATCAAACGTCTCATATTTTTTCGCAGGAGTCTCGCCTCTACTTACGAATTATCACCGGCGGTACGAAAATAGGGTCTGCAAATTGCTTATGGCGGGGCAGGCGGGGTTCCTGTCCACAAGCCTTCACCCGGCCTTTCCGCGCGCGCAGGGCTTGCCTAATCCAACGTCAGCCGTGATGCAGCGACGCAGGGCAAGGGCAAGACGGATGAACTGGGATCTTCTTCGCAAGGCAGAATGGCTTGGGCCAGAACGGGCGCGCGCCTATCTGTTCATTCTCGCGCTGACGATCAGCGCGGGGCTGGCCTTTCTGCTGCTGACCTCGCGCGGCGGGATCGATCGCAACGGATTTCTCATCGGCACGGATTTCATCAGCTTCTGGAGCGCGGGCCAGATGCTGCACGCCGGCGGGAACGTTTACGACATTCAGGCCCACATCGCCGCCCAGCGGGCATTCCATGCCGTACCCGGCGAATTCACTGCGTTTTTCTATCCGCCGAATTTCCTGCCGATGGTCTGGCCGCTCGGCCTCCTGCCCTATTTCCCGGCGCTGTTCGCGTGGCTGGTGGTGACCGGCGCAAGCTGGATCGCTGCTGTCAGGGCGTGGTTTGGCACGCTCGGCCTGAAGGGGCCGGCACTGGTGCTGCTGATCGCGTTCCCGCCGGTCTTCACCACCATGACCCACGGGCAGACGTCATTTCTGGTGGCAGCCCTGCTTGGCGGAGGGCTGCTGATCGTGCGCGAACGCCCGTGGCTCGCGGGCCTGCTGATCGGGCTTGCCACGATCAAGCCGCAGTTCGGCCTGCTGGTGCCGGTGGCTTTGCTGGCCACGGCAAGCTGGCGGACGATTATCGCCGCGGGCGGGGCGGCCATCGTGCTCGCGGGCCTTGCAGCGCTGGCGTTTGGCCCACAGGTGTGGAGCGATTGGCTGGCGGTGACGAGCGCCGCCGGCGAAGCCACAGACAATGGCACGATCGGATTTGCCAAGATGGTCAGCCTGTTTGCCGGGCTGCGCCTGCTGGGTGTAGCCAGCACGCCTGCCATTGTCGCGCAAGTGGCGCTTGCGCTTGCCGTGGCCGGAGCAGTCGGAGCAGTCGCATGGCGCAAGCCGTTCTCGCCGGGACTCGCCGCACTGGTGCTCGCCGGTGCACCGCTCGCCACGCCGTTTGTGCTCGATTACGATCTGTTGCTGACTGCCTTCCCGCTTGCCTACCTGTTCGCACAGGCGCGCAGGCACGGTTTTCAGGATTGGGAGCGGATCACAATCGCGACGACCTTCGCCGCGGGCGTGTTCGCCCGCCCGCTTGCGATCAATGTCGGAATTCCGCTGATGCCGCTGGTGCTGATCGGGCTGTTTCTGCTGGTGCTGCGGCGCGTGCACGCCGAAGCAACCCACGGCCAGCCCGACGGGCCTGTTCCCGCCAAAGCTTAGACGTCAGCCGTCAATAGTTCCATTGTGCCTGCACCCGCAGCAATTGTCCTTCAGCCTGCCCCAAACGGCGCTCGTCGGCTTCCTTGCGCGAGGCCCAGCCATAGGTGACGGTGATCTCCAGCGGGGGGGTCGGCAGAAATTCAATGCCAAGCTCCAGCTCTTCGGTCTCAAGCCGCGGCGCATTGATCGCGGCCTTGAAGCCGCCGCGATAATATTGCCAACGGGCGAAGGGGAAGATCGGACCGATCGGCGTTTCGTCGATCTTGCCGAGCACCTGCACATAGCCGCCATTAAGCGGGCGTTCCTCGATCCGGCCGCTCGCGGGCACGAATTCGGGGCCGGTGCCCCAGTTCCATTCCGCCTGCACCCCGAAAGGCTGCGGGTAGAGCATGGCATGCACCAGAACGCGCTCGTCCTTGAAGCCGGTGGGGCTGAGCCCGCCCGTGCGGATTTCCGGGCGGATCTTGTTGCGCATCACCGATCCGCCGATCTCGAACACCTGCCCATCAAGGCCCAGCCCATCGAGTTCGAAGGGCCACGTCGCGAGGCCCACCAGCATGACATTGTCGTCGGCTTCGGTGCGGTTCAGCCCCTGCCCGTTGAAGGCGCCGAAGCCGAAGGCCCCGTAATTGCCGAACAGCTTCTGCCCATCCTTTGCCAGCCGGTTCCAGATCGCCTGCACCTTGGGCGGGGTGTAGTAGGCAACGATCCCGAGATCACGTTCGCCCGACGCGGCGCTGTTGATCGCGTCGGTACGGTCAAGCGCCAGACGGTTGGACGAAGATTGCATGTTCTCCCAGCCATAGGGCACCTTTGACTGGCCAAGCCGGATGCGGAAGCTCTTGTCCCCGAACGGGAAGACGTCGGCATACATGTCGCGCAGTGAGACCGCACCCTCGCGTCGCTCGCCGACCGACTGGTTGGAAACGGCCGCCGCGAAATCGGGCTGGAAATAAAGCGACACGTGATCATTCAGGTCGCCTTGAAGCACCATGCGCAAACGGCGGAAGGTGAAATTGCTATCATCATTGATGCCGCTGTCGTGGATTGAGCGGAGGCGTGAAACACCGGCGGGTGCTGCCGCATCGCCCGAAACGATCTGGTTGAAGCGCAATTGGGTGTAGCCGCGAAGGACTAGCTTTTCATACCACGGCTTGCCCGCGCGCGGAGGCACCAGCACTTCGGGCGGTTCGCCCAACCGGGCGCGGCGGGCGATCACATCCTGACCGGCACTTGCCAGAGCGGGCGTCGCCGTGGTCGGCGGTGCGGCATCCGCCAAGCCCGGTTGCGTAGCTTGCGGGGCCGCAACCGTTGGCGCCTGCGCCATGGCATTAGGCGTCGGCGCGGTGACCGCTGCACCATCCGGCGCCCGGTTCGCCTGCAAGGCCGTGACCATGGCTTTCAGTTCATCGATCTGGCGCTGCAAATCGGCGATGGTGGCCGCCTGATCGGCCGGGGTGCCTGCCGGGGCTGCCTGCGCCAGCGCTGGTGCGCTCACCCCGGCCAGCAGCGCGGCGGCAACAAGTCTGGCAGTACGATGACCCAGCGGGGACGGCATAGCAAAGCGCCTTTAGCAGTGTGTCCGGACGGGAGCGCCCGGCGCGGTGGCGCCTATGGCAGTTTCATGTCATAAGCGTGACAATTCTGACAACAATCCTGGCCCGAGCCCGCACCACCCGCGACTCCCGCGCAGCCATGGCGTGACAGGGACGCTCTGCTTATAGTCGGCCAATGTGTAATCTTTATCGCCTGTCGGTTCCGCTAGCGGAGATCAGCGCGCTGTTTGATGCAGCCAGCGCGCCGACAGGTGCCAATCTCCCGGCAGAGACCTATCCAGGCTCTCCGGGGATCGTGATCGCCGCAGGGCAGGTGCGATCGATGGTCTGGGGCTTTCCGCTCGCGCTGACGGGCAAGCAAGGCCAGCCATTGAAGCCCAAGCCGGTCAACAATGCCCGTTCCGACAAGCTCGACAGCGCCTTCTGGCGCGCCAGCTTCGCCAGCCGCCGCTGCCTGATCCCGCTCACCGCATGGGCCGAAGCCGAAGGGCCGCAAGGCGCCAAGACCCGCACGTGGCTGAGCCTGCCCGATCAGCCCGTCTTTGCCTGTGCCGGGATCTGGCAGCCCACCGCGCCATGGGGCGATAGCTATGCGATGATCATGACCGACGCGGTCGGCGCGGCCGCGACCTGCCACACCCGCATGCCGGTGATCCTTGCGCAACAAGACTGGCAGGCGTGGCTCGATACCAGCCCGGAACAAGCCTGGGCGCTGTGCGTGCCCTATCGCGGCGCGATCGCGATCGCACGCACCGCAACGCCGTGGGCCGCGCCCCGTTCACCGCGCCAAGCTTCCGCGCGGACCGGCACCCGCGCATGACCGCTCGCAACTGGCGGAGCATCCCCTTGCCGCCTATGCTATGGCCTCCTGTGCCAGCAGGATGAGGGGGCATCATGCTGACGATCTTGTTGCGAGCGGCGGCACCCTTATCGAAGCGGCGCGGGCCTTGCGCGCGGCAGGCGCTGTGCGGATTGATGCGCTCGCCGTGCACTGCCTCGCCAGCCACGGAGATCTTGCCGCGATGGAGGCCGGAGGGCTTGCGACCATCCGCGCGACGGATACGGTGGCGAGTGCCTGCGACGATTTGCTAACAGCAGGACTGCTGGCCGATGCTCTGCGCGAGCATGGCTGGGCGGATGAAGCGGGCGGGTGAGGCGCGCGCCTAGCGCGCGGCAAACAACAGGCGCCCCGGCCCCAGCATCGCCAGCGCGGTGGTGATATCGGCATTGGCCACGGTGAAGCAGCCAAGGCTGCGACCGATCCGCCCCGACGTCTCGGCCATGCCGTGCGAGACATAATCCGCACGGTGGATCACGATCGCGCGGGCGAGCGCCCGATCATTATCCGGATCAAGCCCGATGAGCCGCCGCGAGCGGCCATACTTGCCCATATAGGTGTCGCTCACCAGATAGCTGCCCGGCGAGGAGGCGTGCGATCCCGGGTGGTTGGAGAAGCGCTGGAGAAACCCGGTATTGCCCGGATCGGACCCGCGCCCATGCGCCACCAGCAAGTTCGCTAGCGTCCGGCCGTTCTCGAGATCGACGATCTGGAAGCGCGGGGTGCCCGAAGGCGCGGCGAAATCAACCAGCCCCACCACATCGCGGTGGCGGATCATCGCGCCGTGGCGATCGAGCGCCGCTTGCGCGGCGGCCAGCAGGCGCGGCGGCGGGCTCGTGCGGACCGAGGCAAAGGCGGCGGGCGCAGTCAATCCGGCCAGACCCACGCCGAGCGCGCCGATAAAGCCGCGTCGGGACAAATTCATTTGTATGCGATCCTGAATTGGTGTTGGCTGGAACCTAGGAATGTCGCCAGTGGGAATCAAACGGCGAGGCACAAAAGCATGACCAAATGGGGCTGGTTTGCGACAGTTTCGGCGTTCTTGACTTCGATCAATTTTGCACCGGCACAGGCGTCTGGCTGGAAGATTGATCAAGCGCAAGAATTACGCCGCGCGGTTGTCGCCGCGCCGCAAGATGCCTTGCCGCTGCTTGATCTGCGTCCCTTCGACACGGCTTTGGCGGCAGGCCCCGGTGCAGCGCTGGATGAAGCTGCCACCGCGCTCGCCTTGCAGCTAGCGCGGCTGCATCTGCTGGGGACGACGCCCGCGGCGCGGAAGGCAGGCTGGCACATCCACGACAGTGATGCGGATCATGATCTTGGCGCATGGCTCGGTCAGGCGCTCGCCAGCGCCGACTTTGGCGCAGCCCTGCGCGCGCTGCGCCCGGCGCATCCCGATTATGCAGCGCTGCGCGCGGCCTATGCGACCGAGCCCGACGCCGAGCGCAAGGCGATCATCGCGCGCAACATGGAACGCTGGCGCTGGCTGCCGCGCACGCTCGGGCCGGATCATGTGCTCGTCAACATACCCTTCTTCGAAGCGCGGCTGTGGCGCGGCGGGAACAAGGCCGGCACGTGGCCCGTGATCGTCGGCAAGACGGCCACGCCCACGCCCATCTTTACCGCGCGCATCACCGGGGTAACCTTCAACCCGTGGTGGCACATCCCTGCCAGCATCGTGCGCCGCCACAAGGGGCGGTTTCCCGCCAATCAGGGCTATGTCTTTGCCAATGGGCGCTGGAGCCAGCGTCCGGGGCCCTTCAACGCGCTGGGGCAAATGAAGCTGGAGATGGCCAATCCCTACAGCGTCCTGATGCACGACACTCCCAATCGTGCGCTGTTTGAGAAGGAACGGCGCGATTTCAGCAATGGCTGTGTGCGCACCGGCGATGCGATCGGCTTTGTTGCCAGCCTGCTCGCTCCGCGGATGACCCGCGCGCAAGTGGATCAGGCGGTCGCCACCGGGCAAACCGAAACCGTCGCGCTGCCGCAGCCCGTGCCGGTCTATGTCGCTTATTTCACCGCCCAGCCTGCCGCGGACGGCACCATTGCCGTGCGCCCCGATCTCTACCGCCACGATGCCCGTATGGCAGCCGGGCGCGCGGCCAAGCCCATTGTGGTCGCATCGGGCTGTGAAGCCCCGGCCGCGGGCTGATTGTCCCTGCTAGGCTTCGGTTAACCATCCCGCTGCTAGGGTTGCGACGCAAAAACACGGCGCGATTTGCGGGAGCCAAGCCTTGATGACATTCCTTTCATCCCCGCGTGACTTGCGGCGGATTGCCACGCTCTCGGCGGTGCTGCTGATCCTGGTCGCGCTGGTAAGCATCCAGGCCCTCATCATGAGCCAGTTTGCCGATGCCCACGCGCTCCGCGATCAGGCCGCGCGCAGCATCGCGACCCGCACCCATCTGGCAGAGCTGCTCGAACTGCACCTTGGCGCCGAAACCGGTGTGCGCGGCTATGTCCTGACCGAAAACGAAAGCTTCCTCGGCTCCTACAGCGACGCGGTCAGCCGCCGCGAGGCCGTGTTCAAGGTGCTCCAGCAAACCGGCGAGCCGAGCACGATTGCCCGCATTCCCGAACTGCAACGCCTCTCCGATCTCAAGCTGTCCAATGCCGCTGCCAATGTGCGGGACATGCGGCAGGGCGATGTGGCCGCCGCGCGCCAGCGGATCGGCAGCGAACAAGGCCGAGCCTTGATGGAGGCGATCCGCGCGGAGATCCACGCGGTGGATGCGAGCGAAGCCCGCACGCTCGCGCGGCTCGAACAGGCGAGCGAGACAGCGCGCCGGCAAACCGAAACCATGATTGCCGTGTTGTTGCTCGGGATCGCGGTCATTCTCGTCTCGACCACGCTGGTGCTGGCGCGCGCGATTATCCAGCGGCGCGATGCGCTGATCGAGGCACGCGGCGTGGGCGAGCAGGAAAAGGCAATGTTCGATAGCGCGGTCGACGGGATGCTGCTGCTCGACAGCGAAGCCCGCATCCTGCGCGCCAATCCGAGCATCGAGCGGATGTTCCACTATTCCGAAGCCGAACTGATCGGCCGCCAGAACATGTCCCTGATGGCCGAGCCCTATAATGAGGAACAAACGCTGGCCTGGCTCGCACGGGTCGGACGCGCAGGCGTGGACGGCGCCGGGCGTCGTCAGGAATTCCTCGGCAAGCGGGCCGATGGCTCGACCTTCGAGACCGAAGTGGCGATCAGCCGGTTCGGGAAGGATAATGACCGGCGCTACATCGCCGCCATCCGCGACATCACCCACCGCAAGCGCGCCGAGCGCATGAAGAGCGAATTCGTCTCGACGGTGAGCCATGAACTGCGCACCCCGCTGACATCGATCGGCGGTTCGCTTGCGCTGCTGGCGGGTGGCGCTGTCGGGGAGTTGCACGAACAGGCGGCGCGGCTGGTGACGATCGCGCATAGCAATTGCGAACGCCTGATCCGCCTGATCAATGATCTGCTCGATATCGAGAAGATCGAATCCGGCAAGATGACCTTCGACATGCGCAAGGTCACCCTGTCAGCGATGATCCACCGCACCGTGAATGCCAATCGCCAGTTCGCGCGCGATCACTGGGTGGATATCGAGGTGGGCCTGCCGCCGTGGCCGCAATATGTCAGTGGCGATCCCGACCGGCTCGAACAGGTGCTCACCAATCTGGTGTCGAACGCGATCAAGTATTCACCCAAAGGCGAGACGGTCTATGTCACCACCGCGCAGCACGGCAACCGGGTGCGGATATCAGTCAATGATCGCGGCACCGGCGTACCGCAGGAATTCCGCTCACGGATCTTCACCAAGTTCGCGATGGCCGATGGTTCGGATGCGCGGGTGCGCGGCGGCACGGGGCTTGGCCTTGCGATTGTCCGCGAGATTGTCGCGCAGCATGGTGGCACCACCGGCTTTGATGATCGCGAGGGCGGAGGCAGCTCTTTCTGGTTCGAGCTGCCGCTGCTGGCCGATGCCATGGCTGAAGCCAAGGGGCAAAACGGTGGCTTGCCGGTTGTGCTGCACCTTGATGATGATGTCGACTGCCTCAGCATCGTGGCGAGCGCCTTTGCCGGCCGGGCGATCCTGATATCCGCCAATACGATGGACGAGGCGCGCGAGGTGCTGGCCAGCGATCGCTCGATCAGCGCCTGTATCGTCGATGTCGCGATGGGCAGCGACAGTGGCCTCGATCTGCTGCCCGCGCTGCGCAAGACAGCACCGGGCGTGCCGGTGGTGCTGTTCACCGCCTTCGATGCCAATTACGCTGCGACCAAAGCCGATGCGGTGCTGGTCAAGAGCCGGACGTCACTCGAAACGCTGGTGCAAACCGTGGTCGATCTGATCGGCGTCCCGGCAAAGGAAATGGCATGATCCGGGTCTTGTATGTCGATGATGATGCCGACATCCGCGAAATCGCGCTGCTGGCATTCTCGCTCGATCCGATGATCGAGGCTCGCTCGGCCGCGACCGGGATGGCGGCGCTCGATATCCTCGCAAGCTGGCTGCCCGATATCGTGCTGCTGGACGTGATGATGCCCGAACTGGATGGGCCGGGAACGCTGCTGAGGCTGCGGCAAAATCCCGCCACTGCTGCCCTACCCGTGGTGTTCATCACCGCACGCGCGCAGAAGCAGGAAATCCAGAACTTCGCCATGCTCGATGCCAAAGGCGTCATCGCCAAGCCGTTCGACCCGATGACTCTCGCCCAGCAGGTGCGGGCCTTCCTGCCATGAGCGCGGACGAGCCGTGGCTTGACGGCCTGCGCCAGAAATTTCTCGCCCGGCTCGCAGAGGAGCACGCGGCGTTCTGCGCGCTGAGCGAAGCGGCGGATCGCGAAGGCATCATCGCGCGCGCCCACAAACTCGCCGGGATTGCCGGGATGCTGGGCGCACCGCAGATCGGGGAAGCGGCGCTGCTGCTCGAAGAAACCGCCCGGTCGGGGGACGCCTATGCAGCCCCCTGTGCCGCGCTGATCGATGCTCTTGCCGCAGCGACAAACACCACGCCGCGTTAGAACTCAGGCCGGTGCCGGGCCAAAGCCCTTGCGGGTCATCGCACCCCAGCCCTGTTCGCCCCGGATGAATTGCCACCATCCTTTAAGGCGCCAGATATTGGCAAGCTGGCGGTAGCCGAGATTCTCGATCACCGCGACGGCGGCAAGGATCGCCAGCTCGCGGGCGCGGGGGAAGCGGCGCAATTGCAGCTCTTCAAGGATCAGGGTCAGCGCGCTGATCGCAATGCCGAAGGTGAAGGTCGCGGCCAGAAAGGCGAGCAGCCACGGCAGCGCCAGCAGCTTGAGCGCCCAGAGCAACGGAATCAGCACATAGCCCAGCGCCTCGATCAGCGGGCCGATCACATCGACGAGCAGGATCTGGCCAAAGCCGATAAAGCCGATCCGGCCATAGCGCGGATTGAAGCACATATCCTTATGCTTGGCGAAGCATTCGAGCGCGCCGCGCTGCCACCGGCTGCGTTGCCGAGCGAGCACGCCGAGATCTTCGGGGCACTCGGTCCAGCATACCGGCTCGGCAATGAATTCGACACGATAGGGCAGATCAAGATCGCGCATGTGGCGATGCAGCTTGATGATCAGCTCCATATCCTCGCCGACGGTGGCGTGGCTGTACCCACCGACCTCGACCACGCGCTGGCGGCTGAACAGGCCAAAGGCTCCGGAAATCACCATCAGCGCCTGCATCTGGCCGAGCGCGAGCCGCGCCATCAGGAAGGCGCGCAGATATTCCATCACCTGCACCAGCGCGAGGAAATTCGTCGGCAGGCGGACATGGGTAACCCGGCCCGCCTCGATGGTGCAGCCATTGGCAATGCGGATCGTCCCCCCGACGGCGACGGTGCGATCGGGATCATCGATGAAGGGGCGCACCACGCGCAGCAAGGCATCGGCTTCAAGGATCGAATCCGCGTCGATGGCGCAGAACAGGCTGCACCGTGCGGCGTTGATCCCGGCATTGAGCGCATCGGCCTTGCCGCCGTTTTCCTTGTCGATCACCAGCAGTCGCGGCAGATCGGGGTTCGCGTAGAAGCCCCGGATCGGCGCGTGCGGCACGCTGCTGTCGACATAGCGCCCGACCGGTTCGAGCGCGAAAGCCTCGATCAGCCGCTGGAGCGTCTGGTCTTTCGATCCGTCATTGACCAGCAAGACCTCGAAATTGGGATAATGCAGCGCCAGCAGCGAACGCACGCTTTCGACAACCGTGAGCTCTTCATTATAGGCAGGCGCGATCACCGCAATGGTGGGGGACTGATCCGAATAGCGCCGCCACAGGGTCGCACTGCGCGGCACCGGCGGGCGGTTGGACAGCGCAAAGGCGGCATAGGCCATCTGCACGATGTAGAAAGCCGTCTGGGTCACGCCGGTCACGATCACGACGAGCGCGATCCACTGCGCGGCTTCCAGCATCCAGTCGCGCGCCCATACCGCCGGTTCGAAGTTCATGCCGCGCGTTCCCGCAGCGTCACCGCAGCCGCCTCGCGGGCCGGGGTCTGACCCTCGCGCGCGACGCGTTCCAGCACGGCGCGGCCGGACGCACCCAGCCGCCACAGGGCTTCGGCAGCGCGAAACCGCACCCACCAATGGTCATCGCCCAGCAAACCGCCAAGCGTCTCGGCAGCAGGGGCAAGACCCGTCCGGCCAGCCGCCTGCGCGGCCGCTGCGCGGACTTCCCAGGCGGGATTGGCCAGCCCTTGGTGAATGGCATCATGGCCCGAAGGGTGGCCGATCCGCCCGAGCGCATGATGGATCCGCGCGAGCAGATCGCGATCATGTGCGCTCTCGCCAGCCATCTTCGCCACCAGCGGGGCATGTTCGACGCGCCCGCTGGCAGCCAGCGCATCGAGCGCGGCCAGTCTGGTCGAAGGGGGCGTCGCCGGATCGGTCAGCAATTCCTCGACCGAGGCCGGATCGTGATCCGCCAGATCGCGCATCAGCGACGCGCTCAGCAACGAGCGTTCGCGGGTGCCCAGCGCAAGCTGGCGCACCAATTCGCGGGCGGGCGGCGCGGCCTGGTTCTGCGCCAGCGCGAGCGCAGCACCCAATCTCACATCGGGGTTGGCATCGCGCAGCATCTGGCGAACGCGCTCGCGCCCCTTGGGAAACATCGCCAGCGCTTCGGCGGCCTGCAGGCGCTGCTGCGCTGAACGGCTGACGCTCTGCCGCATCAGAATGCGGTGAATGCTGATCTGCTGCGCACGCTCGAGCAAGGCGGTGCGTTCAGGCCCACGCACCAGCTCGGCCAGTTCGAGCGTCACCTTCGCGGCGGCATCCTGTTCCAGCGCGCCGCGCGGCGGGGGAATAGGGCTTTGGTTGCCATCCATCAGAAAGCCGACAATCCGGCGCCGCTCCTCGGTGCGGCGCACCGTGCGGCTTTCGGACACCAGCCGCGCCAGAAGAATGCCGGCAAGCGCCAGCAGCGCGACCGCGCAAAGCAGCAACGAGATGTTCCAGAGAGCAACCAGCTGCGTCAAAAGCGTGCTCGCAGATCAATCCGGAATTCGGTGCGATCACCGCCCACCTCGCGCCACTCATGGGACACGGAAGGCAGCACCGACAGGCGCTTGGCCAGTGGCAGTTCGGCCCCGGCGAACACGGCCGTGACCCGGGTCACAATGCCAAGATCCGTGTCCGGCCCGCGCACGGCACCGGCGAAATAGCGCTGGCGATCGTCCGGCGCGAAATCCAACCGGCCCATCACGCCAAGCTCCAAGGCACCGCCGTCCGGTACGATCCCAATACCCTTGAGCGTGCCCCACAAACGGCCATCGCCGAAATACTGGGTTACCCCCGGCATCACGGTGACGGCGTCCTGCAAAGGAAACTTCTGATAGCTGGTATCGAGCGACAACACCGTGGCCTGCGGCCCTTCGGCCACGCGAAGATCTGCCCCGAGCGCGGCAGCAATTTCGGGCCGGAAATCAGCCGATGGCGCGCCGCCCAGACTGGCGCGCAGCCACAGATTGGGCGCGGCCCGCGCGGCCACCCGGCCTTCCAGCTCGACATTCTCGATGCCGAAGCGTTCGAACCAGCTCACCCGCCCGCCAAGCGAGAGGGTCTGCGACACCGGGGCTTCGCCCGAAAGGGTCGCCTCCCACCAGTCGGGCCGATTGCCTGCCAGAGCACTCCATGCCCCGCCAGCAACCACAAAGCCGCGCGGCTCTGCCGATTGCCGCTGGCGCAGGATGGCAAGACCATCGCGCGCATCGGTGTAGGACGGGGCCACCGCCAGCGCAGCTTCGAAATCGGCTTGCGCCCGCGCGGTCTGGCCGAGGGCAAGATGGGCATAGCCGCGCTGCACCAGCGCATCACTGTCTGCGGGATGATTGGCGATCCATGCATCGAGCAACGCAACCGCGCGCGCGTGCTCGCCTGCGGCCCGCGCCGCGACGGCCTGCTGGTAAGCATTCGCGTCCTGCGCAGCCAATGGCAGCGGCAAGAACAGCAGGCAGGCAACGATGCCGGCAAGGACTGGGTTCATGGACGGGCTGCCAGAAACCGCTGCAACCGCACCATCAGCTCTTCGGGCAGGAACGGCTTGACGATGTAGTCCGATGCGCCCGCTTCCAGTGCGCGCACGATATCTTCCTCGCTGCGCCGCGCCGAGAGCATGATCACCGGCACATCACCATGTTCCTCGTCCATGCGGATGCGGCGCAGCACTTCCATACCATCATGCACCGGCATCATGGCATCAAGCACCACGGCACTCGGCCGTTCGGACGCGAATTTTTCGAGCGCTTCGCGCCCATCACTGGCCACGGTGGTTCCGAAACCTTTCGCTCGCAGCCGGAATTCCAGCATCTCCGTGAGCAAAGGCTCATCATCAGCAATAAGTATGGTCTTGGATGCGGTCATAAACACATCAGTAACCCAAAATTGCCAACTTATCGTTAACGGTGCGTAAGAAATTTACTTCAGAAACGCACGTAGGCAAGCAAGAGAAAGTCAACTTGCGTTCTGATGTTCGGCAGTAAAGCCGTGATCATCGTAATTTTACCAATTATCTGATTTTGTGTCACTTTTTTGGTGAGGAGATTTGCGTCAGATCATCGCAGCGGCGGCTTAAACCCGCTGCCAAGCCAGCCCCGTAGTCAGGCGAAAGCGGAATTTCCGTCCCTCTTGCCCCTTACAGCCTGCGGCGTGGCGCATGCGCCATCACCACGGCGCAAACCGCGTGCACGACGCAAGGCACGCACGTTCATAGCTATCATCGCTGCGCAACTTATGATAAGGGCCGCGCACAAAATTTACCGGGCTATGGAGAGGCTCCCATGCGCGTTGGCGTTCCTACCGAAATCAAGAACAATGAATACCGGGTCGGTATGACCCCGCCGCTGGTCGCCGAACTGACGGCTGCCGGGCATGATGTGCTGGTGCAGGCGGGCGCCGGGCTGGGCATCGATTTCACCGATAGCGATTATGTCGCAGCGGGTGCGCGGATCGTTGGCGATGCCGCCGCGGTCTTTGCCGAGGCCGAGATGATCGTGAAGGTCAAGGAGCCGCAAACCAGCGAAATCGCCATGCTGCGCCCGCACCACTTGCTGTTCACCTATCTTCACCTTGCCGCCGACAAGCCGCAGGCCGAGGGCTTGATGGCATCGGGCGCGACCTGCATTGCCTATGAAACCGTGACCGCATCCGATGGCACGCTGCCGCTGCTCAAGCCGATGTCGGAAGTCGCCGGGCGAATGTCGGTGCAATGCGGCGCGCATTATCTCGAAAAGCATCAAGGCGGGCGCGGCGTGCTGCTCGGCGGGGTGCCGGGCGTAGCTCCGGCCAAAGTCGTGATCCTTGGCGGCGGGGTGGCCGGCGTCAATGCCGCGCAGATGGCGGTGGGCCTGCGCGCCGATGTGACGATCTTCGACATTTCCAACCGCCGACTGGCCGAACTTGACCTTGTCTTTGGCAGCCAGCTCAAGACGGCCTTTGCTTCGCGCAGCGCGATTGCCGCTGCCGTACGCGAGGCGCATCTGGTGATCGGCGCGGTGCTGGTGCCGGGCGCAGCCGCGCCCAAACTGGTGACGCGCGAGATGATCGCCAGCATGAAGCGCGGCGCAGTGGTGGTCGATATCGCGATCGATCAGGGCGGCTGCTTCGAAACCAGCCATGCCACCACGCATCAGGACCCGGTGTTCACGGTTGATGGCGTGATCCACTATTGCGTCGCCAATATGCCGGGCGCTGTGGCGCGCACCTCGACGCTCGCGCTCAATAATGCGACCGCGCCCTTCGTGCTCAAGCTCGCCAATCTCGGCGCCGAGGCGGCGATGGCGGCCGATGCGCATCTTGCCAACGGGCTCAATGTCGCGGGTGGCAAGATCCGCCATGCCGCCGTTGCCGAGGCGCTCGATCTGCCGCTCGGCTGATTGAGCCCTTGCCAATCTGCAAACCTACAGGGATAGGCAGAGGGAACAGGAGACTTTCCCATGAAGACCCGCGCCGCCGTTGCGTTTGAAGCGAAGAAGCCGCTCGAGATCGTCGAACTCGACCTTGAGGGGCCGAAGGCGGGCGAAGTGCTGGTCGAGATCATGGCGACGGGTATCTGCCATACCGACGCCTACACGCTCGACGGGTTCGACAGCGAGGGCATTTTCCCGAGCGTGCTGGGCCACGAGGGTGCAGGCATCGTGCGCGAAGTCGGCCCGGGCGTGACCAGCGTGAAGCCGGGCGATCACGTGATCCCGCTCTACACGCCCGAGTGCCGCCAGTGTAAGTCCTGCCTCAGTGGCAAGACCAACCTGTGCACCGCGATCCGCGCGACGCAGGGCAAGGGGCTGATGCCCGACGGCACAACGCGCTTCAGCTACAAGGGCCAGCCGATCTACCACTACATGGGCTGCTCGACCTTTTCGAACTTCACCGTGCTGCCCGAAATCGCCGTGGCGAAGATCCGCGAGGACGCGCCCTTCCAATCGGCCTGCTATATCGGTTGCGGGGTCACCACCGGCGTCGGCGCGGTCACCAACACCGCCAAGGTGCAGGTGGGCGACAACGTGGTCGTCTTCGGCCTCGGCGGGATCGGCCTCAACGTGATTCAGGGCGCGCGGCTGGCGGGGGCGAACCTCATCGTCGGCGTCGATATCAACCCGGCGCGCGAGGAATGGGGCCGCCAGTTCGGCATGACCCACTTCCTCAATTCCAAGGGCATGAGCCGCGAGGAGGTGGTCGCCAAGATTGTCGAGATGACCGACGGCGGGGCGGACTACACCTTTGACGCCACCGGCAACACCGAAGTGATGCGCACCGCGCTCGAAGCCTGCCACCGCGGCTGGGGCACCTCGATCATCATCGGGGTCGCCGAGGCGGGCAAGGAAATTGCCACCCGGCCCTTCCAGCTCGTCACCGGGCGCAACTGGCGCGGCACCGCGTTCGGCGGGGCCAAGGGCCGCACCGATGTGCCCAAGATCGTCGACATGTACATGACCGGCAAGATCCAGATCGACCCGATGATCACCCACGTCATGGGCCTCGAAGAGATCAACACCGCCTTCGACCTGATGCACGAGGGCAAGTCGATCCGCTCGGTAGTGGTGTTCTAGGGCGCCATCTCACCAAACTGCCCGCCGAAGAACAGCAGCGGGCGGCCATCGGCTGATGCCAGCACGGTTGCGGCAACTGCGCCCAGAATCAGCGTGTGATCGCCCGCCGGGTGGAGCGCCCAGCGGGTACATGCGAGATGGGCAAGCGCGCTTGCGATCACCGGCAAGCCGGTGCCGGCCATCGGCATGAAATCCTCGGCGATCTGCACCGCATCGCCGCGCGCGGCATAGCGCCGCGCCAAGGCCTGCTGATCTTCGGCCAGAATGCTGATCGCAAACCGCTCCGCCCCCAGAAATTCAGCGCAGTGGCTCGAGGTGTTCTGGAGGCTCCAGCAGATCAATTGCGGATCGAGCGAGACCGACACCAGCGAATTGATCGTCATCGCGCCCACCGAGCCATCCTCGCGCAGCAGCGAGACGACAGCCACCCCCGTCGCAAACCGGCCCATCACCGCGCGAAAGGCGAGCCCTGCGGCGGTCTTGGCCGCATCAGCCGGTGAATGATCGGACACGCATGAACTCCGCAGCAGGGCGAGACGCCGTCGCCGGGTTGGCCATGCCGGGCCAGCCTGTCAACCGGACCGCGCCCGGCGCAAGGACCTTGTCACGATGCGCAAGGCGCGCGGGCGGGCCTTGCGCCCTCACCATTAAGCGGCTTGACCTTGGCTTGTCCGCCGCGCAGGCGAGGCGGCATGACCGATGCGCGCACGCCCACTTCCCACACCCTTCCCGTCAACGGGATCGATCTGGCCTTCTTCGATTGGCCCGCCGTGCCGGGCAGCGCCCCTGCCCCCACCCTGATCTTTGCCCATGCCACCGGCTTTCACGCACGGGTGTGGGACGCGGTGATCGCGCATTTCCCGCATCACCGGGTGCTGGCGATTGATCTGCGCGGCCATGGCCGATCAGGCGGCGGGCCGATTGCCGATTGGCGCGAGGTGGTGCGCGATGTCGCCGGGTTGCTCGCTGCGCTGGACATCACGGGTGCAATCGGGATCGGCCATTCGATGGGCGGCCATGTCCTGCTGCAATGTGCGGCCGACGCGCCGCAGGCCTTTGCCAGGCTGGTGCTGTTCGATCCGGTGATCCTCGCGCCCGAATTCTACGCGCCCGCAACGCAGCTCTTGCGCGACGACACCCCCCATCCCGCCAGCCGTCGCAAGCGCGATTTTGCTTCGGCCGAGAAAATGATCGCCCGTTTCGAAGCGCGCGATCCCTATTGCCTGTTCAATCGCCGCGTCTTCGAGGATTACTGCCGTCACGGCCTGCTGCCCGATCCGGCGGGCACCGGCGGCATGGTGCTCGCCTGCGCTCCCGAGGTCGAAGCCAGCGTCTATGGTTCAAGCCGCAGCAATGGCGGCATCCACGATGCGGCGCGAAAGGTGGATATTCCGGTGCTGGTGGTGCGCGCGCAGCAAAGCGATCTCCATGACTTCAAGGGCTCGCCCACATGGCCGCAGCTTGCCGCGATCCTGCCAAAGGGGACGGATATGCACCGCCCTGATCGGACTCATTTCCACCCCTTCGAAGACCCGGCGGATGCCGCGCGGATCATCGCGGCGTTCATCGGCTAGGCGGCCTCGAGCAGGTCGAGAAAGTCATCGCGCACCCGCGCGATCACGCTGGCATCGGGTGCCGTCACGCAGGCGCGGATTGCGCTTGCCTGACCGCCGTAGAATTGCACCAGACTGGCGCGCAGCGGATGCGCGGGATCGACCGAGCCGGCAAGCCACACTGCAATGGCCTGTGCGCGGGCAAGCGGTTCGTGCGGCACGCGTGCCGGTTGCCGATCCAGCGCGGCCAACGCCTGCCCGAGCGCAGCGACGGCTTCTTCGAGACATATCCGCGCGAGCGCTGCGCCTGCGGCCCCTTCGATCCGGGCATCCAACGCGACGCGGCGATAGGCCGCGCTCGGAGTTTGCGAAAGCATCTGCATCGTGAAATCCTGCCGCTAGCGCCGCTGCGCATTCCACATGTCAACCTGCTGGCGCAGAAAGGTCAGGGTTGATTGTGACGCGCCCACCCGCCGCTCGCTCGCGGCAAAACTGCGGCTGAGACGTTGGCGCAGGCTTTCCTGCTGTTCTGCAATCTTTTCGAGCCGCGCGCCGTTGGACTGCAACTGGCGCTGGAAGCGGGTGATCGAGCCGCCCAGCGTTCCGGGATCGCCAATCTGTGTGGCATTGCGCGCCAGCCGATCCAAGGTGCCGAAAACGCCAAAAGCGCCGGTGGTGAACATCGCGGCAACCGCGCGCGGCGCATCGGTTTGGGCGCGCCCGAGCCGGGCCGCATCCAGCCGGAACGTGCCATCGCGCCCAAGCACCAGCCCCAGATCAGCCAGTGTCTTCGGCTCACCGGGCTGCGCGCCGGGCATGACCTCTTCACTGCCGAGCCGCACCAGCACACTGCGCAGCAAACGCAGACCAGGATCATTGCCCAATTCGCCGCCGATCGGATTGCCAAGCCTGTTGACCTCTCCCACCACATCATTGAGCGCTTCGACGAGGTCTTCCATCAAACGGGTGATTGCGCTGGCATCGTTGGCGAATGTCAGCGTTGTCGTCTGGCCCGGATTCGCGGCGTTCAGTTGCAGGCCCAAGCCTTCCGGCAGGCCGGTCACCGTATTGCTGGCGCTGCGCATGGCCACCGAATTGAAACTGAACAGCGCATCGCGGGCCATCGCGGGCACTTGCACGGCACCGGGCGATGCGGGCTCCCAGCCAAGCGATGCCAACGGGCCGGTCCCTGCGGCCTCGATCACAAAGGCATTGGCCGCGCCTTCGCGTCCGGTCAGCACCAGTTGCGCGCCGTCAGTGCCGGCCAAAACCTGCGCGGTGACCGCTCCACCACTCGCACTGGTGATGCGGGCCGCGAGCGTTTCAAGAGTTTCGCCGGCAGCGACATTGAGCGTGAGAGCAGGGCGATCTGCACCTTCGGCAAAAGCGCTACCGGTGATAGTGCCGAAGCGGATCGTCAGGCTGCCTTCACCGACAGGATCACCTGGATTGCCAAGCGGCGGCATGACCAGCCGTTGTCCGGTTGCGAGCTGACTGACTTCGAGCGTGTAACTGCCGGTCGGGGTTAAACCGGGCGTGAAGGTCACAGTGGCCAGCGCCGGATTGCCCAGCGTGGCGCGCGGCGACAAATCGCCCGCCCGCACGCGGTTGCCGACACTGGCCGCCAATGCGGTCACCATACCGCGCAGGCTGGCAGCCGCGGAAATGCGCGCTTCGAGGGCGGCGTTGCGGTCGGTGATGGCCTGGCGTTGGCCGGCAAAGGATGCCGCCGACAGGTCGTTGGCCAGCGTGGTGAAATTGATTCCGCTGCCGGCACCAAGCGCGGAAATGATTGAGGAGCCAGTGGTCGTCATAGTGGCAAGAACGGCTCCTTTGCCGGGTTGTTAAGCCGCGTTCAACGCGCGGCCATGGCTGTCGAATTGAAGGGCGGTTGGGACTGTAATTGTGGGACGCCGCGGACGATCGCCACGCTTCAACGCCATCACGAAAGCCACCAGCGCGGCAATCGCGACGTAAAGCTCCTCGCGCACCATCTCACCTTGCCGGGTCGTGAAATAGACTGCACGCGCGAGCGTTGGGTATTCGAGCACTGGCAAATTCTGTTCAGCGGCGATCTCGCGCATCGCCAGCGCCGTTTCGCCACGCCCCTTGGCGAGGACAAGGGGCGCCGGCGCGAGCAACGCATCATATGTCAGGGCCACCGCGAAATGCTGCGGGTTGACGATCACGAACTGCGCCTGCTGCATCGCCTTGGCGACACCGCCCCGCGCGAGGTCGCGCTGGCGCTGGCGGCGCGCGGATTTCATCTCTGGCGAGCCCTCGGCCTGCTTCTGTTCATCGCGCAGATCCTGCAAGCTCATCTTGAGACGCTTGTTGCGCTGGAACCGCTGCAAGGGATAATCGATGGCTGCAATGATCAGCAGACCGATCAAAAGGACACCGATCAGCCCGGCAAAGGCATCAAGGCCGAAACCGATCTGGGCGTGCACATCACTTGCACCCAGTCCCAGCAGAGGTGCCAGATTGGCAGCCGCCCAACCCCATGCGATAGCCCCCAGCAGGATAACCTTGAGCAGGCCCTTGCCCAATTCGATCAGGGCATTGAGACCGAACATCCGCTTGAGCCCCGCCAGCGGATTGATGCGCGATCCTTTGAACGCCAGATTACCCGGAACAAACCGCCCCTCGCCCAGCATCAGCTGCACCGCGAGCGTGATCCCGGCCGCAGCCAGACCCAGCACAGCAATCGGTGGCAGCAGCGCAACCGCAGCACCACTCAGCATCGCGCCGGGCGTAAATGCATCCAGTTCCTGCCGATCGAACCGGAACGCGAGCCGCGCCACGCCGGCCACACTGTCTGCAAGCCACGGCCCGACCATCACCAGCACCAGCGCGCCGGTGGCCATCGTCGTTGCGGTCGCCACTTCGCGCGAACGCAGCACATCGCCTTTCTTTGCGGCATCGGATGCGCGCTTGGGGGTCGGATCAAAGACCTTTTCGCCGGGAGTCTGCTCGGCCATCAGCCCACGAGCCTTCCGATTTCAGCCAGCGCAGCCGTAATGATGCGGGAAAACTGATCGACAATCAGCGGCATGACGATGATCAGCGCTGCAATGCCCGCCAACACGCCCGCTGGAAGGCCAAGAGCAAACAGATTGAGCGCCGGGGCCGAGCGCGACAGCACGCCTGTGACCACCTGCACAAGCAGCAACACCAGCACCACGGGCAGAGCGATCGCCGCGGCAGCCGCCAACCCATAGCCCATGAACAGCACGATCCCTTGGGCGTTTTCGGGTGCGAACATGAAACTGCCGGGTGGCAACAGGCGATGGCTTTCCACCAGCAGCTGGAACCATAGCAAATGCCCGCCGATCGCATAGAACAGCAGCGTCATCGTGATCGAGAAATAGCTTCCCAGCGCGCCGGATTGCGAACCGCTGGTGGGATCTATCGAGGTGGCGATCGCAAGCCCCATCGTGCCTGCAATCTGTTCGGCAGCGATCAGCGGAATGGCAAAGGCCAGTTGCAGGACAAAGCCCATGGCGGCCCCGATCAGCACTTCCTGAAGGATGGCCAGCAGCGCGGCGAAGCTCATCATGGCAGGCAGCGGAGCGGGTGGAAGCCAGCTCGCGATGAACATCCCGATCACCAAGGCCAGCAACACCCGCAACTGGACGGGCACCGCCATACCGCCCACCACTGGCGCTGCCATCAGGGCAGCGCCGCAACGGATCGAAAGGAACAGGATCTGCCAGAGCTGCGCCTCAAGTCCGGCCAGCCCGAAATCAAGGACATTCACCGTGTGCGCCTTCAGTCTGCAATGGTGGCGATCTGCGCCATGATCTCGCGCAGAAAGTCGCTGAGCAGCGCCATCATCGCCCCGCCCAGCACCACGAACACCAGTGCCGTTACTGCCAGCTTGGGGACGAAGGTGAGGGTCTGTTCGTTGACCGACGTCGCCGCCTGGATAATCCCCACCATCAGGCCAACCACCAGCGCGGCCAGCAGCACGGGCGCCGCAATCAGCGCTGTGACCCACAAGGTCTGATCGGCCAGTGCCAGCAGTTTGGTATCGAGCCCCATCACCCGAAACTCATCGCAAGGCTGCCCATCAGCAGAGCCCAGCCATCAACCAGCACAAACAGCAGCAGCTTGAAAGGCAGGGAGATTATCGTCGGCGACAGCATCATCATGCCCAGGCTCATCAACACGCTCGCCACGACAAGATCGATCACCAGAAAGGGCAGGAACAGCATGAAGCCGATCTGGAACGCGGTTTCGAGCTCGCTGGTGACAAAGGCGGGCAGCAGGATTGAGAAGGGAACATCCGCGCCCTTGGCAAAGCCGTTGGTGCCAGCCAGATCGGCGAACATCAGCAGGTTCGCCTCGCGCGTCTGGGTCAGCATGAAGGCGTGGAAAGCCTCACCGCCCTTGGCAATCGCAGCATCGGCCTCCAGCGTGCCCGCAGCGTAAGGGGCAACCGCGGTGTCGTTGACCACTTCAAGCGTCGGGGCCATCACGAAGAGCGACAGGAACAGCGCCAGGCCCGCCAGCACTTGTCCGGGCGGGGACCCTTGCAAGCCGATAGCCTGCCGCAGGATTGCCAGCACCACCAGGATGCGCAGGAAGCTGGTCATCATCAGCACCAGCGACGGCAGGATGGTAAGCAGTCCCATCACCAGCAGGAGCTGGAGCGAGAAACTCAGCGGCGTGTCCTGACCCACACCTTCGCTACCGAGCGCGCGCTCGATCGCGGCACCGACACCGGGAACCGCCGGCGCGGCCTGCGCGACATCTGCGGCGCAGAAGGCGCAAAGGCACGGAAAAATCGCCAGAACAGCGCGGAAAGAGGCAATACCGCGCATTACTGGGCACTTTCCGCTGCACGGGCCGGGGCTTCGCCAAGCCGCACCAGGCCCTGCCGGGAAGCGCCCAGCAGAATCTCGCGGTCATGAAATCGCACGACGGCCAATCGCATACCGGGTGCGATCAGACTTGTTTCGACCAGCTCGAGATGCCGGCCCGCTGCGCCCATCTGCCCCACCATCCGGGTTTGCAGATAGCGAGTGAGTTTCAGACTGCCCCAGATCAGCCCGCCAAGCAGCGGCAGCAACAGCGCCAGCCGTGCAAAATACTCCAGCAACATCATGCCGGGATACCCTTGTCGGAGATCCCCATCGGGAGATCGGAAACAGCTGCAACTGGTGCGCTTTCCGCCCCGACAAGCTGGACGATTCGCAGCGCAAAGCGGCCGTTTTCCACGACCACTTCCCCGCGCGCGATCACCTTTCCATTCGCGGTGACATCGAGCAGTTCATCGGTCAGGCGATGCAGCGTAACCACGCTGCCTTCGCCGAGGGCCAGAACATCGCGCAGCGGCAGTTCGGTGCGCCCCAGCTCAACCGACAGGCTGACAGCAACATCACCAAAGCGGGCAAGGCCGGACGAAAAAGCAGTGATCGGGGCATTCATGAGGCAGATCCTTGATGGGGAACATGAGTGAGGCAAAGAGCAAGGCGATCATCCAGCGTGCCGATGGTGCCTTGTGCCACGACCGTTGTGCCGATCCGCAACGGCACGCTGCGCGGCATCGCCAGCGGAAAGGTATCGCCGGGCGCAAGCCCATCGAGCTGGGCAAGCGTGAGATCGAATTCAGTCAGCACCGCGCGCAGTGGCAGCGGGATGGCACCGAAGCTGCTGACTGCGTCTTGCTGCTGTGCAGACGCTCCGGCGCGATGCGGCAGCTGAGACGCGGGCAGCAGACTATCAAGCTGCGCCTTGGCCAGCGCAAGGTGCAGGTGCCATGCAAGGCCCTTGCTGTCCGCCAAACGCAGCGTGAAGAGAGCACAATCGGCAGCAGGGTCAAACGCGCGCAGCCGCGCTGCGTTTTCCGAACGGATGACGACATCACCGCCCGGCGTCGGTTGCACAGGCTCGCGAAAGGCATCAGCATCCTGCACGCGGGCCACCGCTCCGGCGACCAACGCGGCAATTTCCTCGCACAGCAACTGCGCAGACCGCGGCAGCGGATCGACGCAAGGATCGCCCACCCGACCTTCGCCGCCAAAGGCGCGATCCGTCAGCGCCAGCGCCGTGGCATGATCAAGCGACAGCAACACCGCAGCCTCTGCGTCCGCTCCGCAGCGGAGCAGGCTATTGGCTGCAATCGGACCGATGCGGCTGAGCACTTCGCTGCCAGGCAGCCATTCCGGCGCCGTAATCTCGGCGGTCAGGCGGTCGCCCGCAAAAAGCCCGCCGAGCGCTTCATTCATGACCCGCGCAAGGTCGCGCCGCCAGGCCGCGATCATCGCATCGCGCTCTTCCGGACGCGGCCCGCGTGCTACCAATTCCTGGCAATGCATGGCGACCGCGGCAACGCGGTCAAATTGATGCGACATCCTCATTGCACGAGAAATCCGCGGAAATGGACTGCCTCAATACCGCCAAAGCCCTCGTTCTCTTCGAGCACGGTGTTGATGGTCTGTGTCAGCCGCTTGGCAAGACGCTGCTTGCCCGCGACGTCGTAAACATCCGCTTCAGACGTAGCCGCCAGCTGGGCCAAAATGGCTGAACGGATCGCGATTTCGTGGGTCTTGACCCATTGCAGCACCCGCCCGTCACGACGGGTCGATACGGCAAGTTCCAGCTGGATCAGCGCTGGCGAGCCGGCAAGGTTCGAGGTGAAGCTTTCCTCGAAGGAATAATAGGCCGTGCGGTACTGGCTGCCCCCTTCGCCAAAGACTGTGGCAGGCGCGTCGCTGCCTTCCCCCTTGGCCGGGAAGGCATAGGGATCATCGGCGCCTTTGACGACAAGTTTGGGAAGGTCGGGCTCCCCCGCCTTGCCAACCCCGATAAGACCGGCGGCGAACGCGCCGTAAGCGCCGCCCGCGCCGAGCGCGAGTGTGGCCACCATACCGAGCGCGATCTTCAACGCCATGCCGGACGACTGCGTGCCTTCATCTGTGGACTTGTCCTTGCCCTTGGCCATGATGCTTTACCTGTTTCCCTTTGCCCTGATGAATGATCCGAAGCCTGGCCGCGATCAGGCGAACAGGCCGCCGGGCATCGCACCCGCCGGATCAGCCTTGTCAGCAGCCATCGCGTTGGCCGCCTCATCAACACGCCGACCGGTGGAAAGCGGTCCCGCATGGGATTGCGATGTGCCCTGTCCGGAACCCGGAGAAGATCCGAACGGCGATTGCCCGGCGCCTTGTCCAAAGGGCGCAGTGTCGCTGCCGCGTCCACCTGAAAAAGCCCCCGGGTTCGAACTGCTTTCGCTGCTGGCTACCACCGCGCGCTCGGCCAGAGCGGCGTGCACCGCAGGCACAAACCCCGGATCGCGGCTGGTGAGCAAAGCGCGCCATTCGCCCGCGCTGCCCGCCGCTTCGACGCGCAGGTTGATCATGCCGAATTCGCTGTGCCTGAGCGTGAGCTCGGGCCGCGACGCGCGGGCCACGTCGCGCATCGCAGTCATCTGTTCCAGTGTCGCCTCGAGATCGGCAGCGGGCGCTGTCGCAGACAATCCGGGCGCTTCGGGCGCGTGCGAGGACGAGGCAAGCGGCGCCGGCGTGATCGCAGCGGTGATCGGGGAAGCGGTCGGTGCAGCCGCGGAAGCCATGCTGGCGGCCGGCGGCTCGGTGGCCTGCGCCATGCGCGCCGTGGTGGCCGGAGCGGTGGCTGACAAGGCAGCGAGCAACGGCTCGGCCGAAGGTTCGGCCACGCTGGCCATGTCGGTCGGAGCAGCCGTCGTCGCAGGACGGGAGAACACCGCACGTCCGGACTGAAGCGGCGGCGGCATAACAGGCCGGGGCAGGTCGACAAGGCCTGGCTGCGGCTGGGACACAGCAAATCCGGCCGCCTCGGCATCGAGCGGTTCGCCAGCGACGCTTTCGGACCCCGGCGCACCAGACGCCATAAGGGTCACATGCGGTGCAGGATCGGACGGCATGATGGTGCCGGATGGCATATCAGGCGGCAAGATTTTGCCGTCCGGCAATGCCGGGCGAGGGGTGGCACGAACCGGTGCTGCGGGTACCGCAGCGTCGGGCAGCACACCCGCATTGGCAGGCTGCGTCGGGAGAGCAAGATCAGTCGGGACCGCAGGCATCACCGTGGCCGTCTGCGAGGCCTCGACCTGCAACAGCGATGCGCCAAGCACCCCGGCGAAATCAGTGCCAGGCTGGCCCGCAGCATCGGGCAGCACAATATCGCCCACCGCCAAGGGTTGGCGCAAGACAGCAGCATCAATCGGCGCGCGGGGAAGCGTGGACGGCATGGGCAGCACGGGCGGATACTCCGAAAGGTCGTTTACTTATGCCTATGCAACTTGCGTGCCATCGACATAGCAAGCGGCGCCGTGCGGCGATCGCGGGCTTCATAAAGCGCGGTTTCGGCTGCCGTTTCGATTTCGGCCAGCCGACGCGCGCGGGCTTCGGCAGAGGCGAGCTGGCTCGCCTGCCATTCGGTCTGGCGGCGCGCATCACCCCGGGCCACGGCAGCATCATCGGCGATCCGCGCAATCCCGGTAGCGAACCGGCTGGCGCGGGCGATGTCTTCGCCCAGGGCGGTGCCCGTGCGGGCACCCGAACTGGCAAGCAATTGTGCCGCGCGTTCCGCCAGCGCATGGCGGCGGCGTTCCTCGTCAAGCGCTTCGGCGAGGCCACGCATCGCCTCGCGGCGGGCAAGTCCGGCCACCATCGCCTGCATGCGGACCAGCGCAAGGCGCCGCTTTTCCTCAATCACGATCCGTGTCCCACAAGCCGAGCAAGGCGGCCTGGCTCGCCGCAAGGCTTTCCGCAGAACCGCGCGGCTGGGTCAGGAAGGCATCAATCGCCGCGCTCTGGGCGAGCGCTTCGTCAAGCAGCCGATCGGACCCGGCGCGATAAGCGCCCATCATGACCAGATCACGGTTCTGTTCGCGCGCGGCGATCAATGCACGCAGCCGCCGCGCTGCCTGGGCATGTTCAGGCGTGACAAGATCATCCATCACCCGGCTGAGCGATGCGGGCACATCAATCGCGGGATAGTGCCCCCGTTCAGCCAAGCCGCGCGACAACAGGATATGCCCGTCCATGATCGCGCGCGCGGTGTCGACCACGGGATCACTGGCATCGTCGCCGTCAGCCAGCACGGTGTAGATCCCGGTTACGGCACCACCAGTGCGTGCCGAATTTCCGGCGCGTTCAACCAGCCTCGTGATCGCGGCCAGGGCAGACGGCGGATAGCCCCGCGCCGCACCCGGCTCGCCCAGCACCAGCGCCAGTTCGCGCGCGGCATGGGCGACCCGCGTAAGACTGTCGAGAATCAGCAGGACACGCTTGCCCTGCTCGCGAAAATATTCGGCAATCGCGCTCGCATATTGCGCGGCGCGCAGCCGAAGATTGGGCGCATGGTCGGCCGGAACAGCCACCACCACGATCCCGCCGCTGCGTCGGCCCGCCATATGCCGGCTGACAAAATCGGACACTTCGCGGGCGCGCTCCCCGATAAGTGCGACTACGGTGACATCCGCGAGGGCATGGCCGGCAATCGTATCGATCAGCACGGATTTGCCGACACCCGAACCGGCCATGATGCCCAGCCGCTGCCCCACCCCCATGGTGGCAAGAGCGTTGATTGCACGAATGCCGCAATCAAACGGCGCCGCGACGCTGGCGCGTTCGAGCGCATGTTCTCGCTTGCCGGAAAGTGGCCACGACAGCGGCAGATCAAGGCGCGGGCCGCCGTCAATCGGTTCACCCAAGCCATCAACCGCCCGGCCCAGCAAGGCATCGCCGACGCGCACTTCACCCGGACGGCCAACCGCCCGCACCACCGCGCGCGGATGGAGCAACACTGTATCGCCCAGCAGCATCATCAGCGAATGGCCTGCACGAAACCCGATAACCTCGGCCAGGCACCCGGAACCGTCCATGGTTTCGACAGCGCCAAGCGAGCCGATCGGCAGTGGCAGGCCAGCCACCTCGACCAAGCCGCCATCGCAGGCCACCACCCGACCCGTCAGCACCGGCCCCGCATTCAACCGGGCGGAGCGCATGCGGGCGAGATCAAGCTGGAGTTCGGCAATCATGCCCGCAAGACTTCGGCAAGCGCGCGATGCCAGTCCGCCGGGGTATCACGCACGGCACCATCCGGGCCCTCGATCACCAGCGCACCGCGCGCCAGTGCGGGATCGGTGGCGATGTGCCACCCCGCGAGTGCCCCATCGGGCAAGCCAGCAGCATCATCGGGATGCAGCATCAAGACGGCGCCAGCCCAGCCGCCGCCAAGCCGTGCTGCCGCCGCTTCGCAACGGGCTACGAGAGCTGTGCCATCCAGCGCATAATCGCCCAACACCTGCATGCAGAGCGCTTCTACCGTTGCGGCGAGTTCCTCCGCCAGCACCGCCCGCGCGGCTTCATCCAGCGCACGGAAATGGAGCTTCAGCGCGCGCGCATAGGCCAGTTCCTGCTCCGCCTCGGCACGGGCCGCCGCTTGTCCTGCGGCAAAGCCGCGGCCTTCCGCCTCGGCAAGCGCATCAGGCGCGGCCAGTTCGGGGACGGAGGTGGACGCCGTCTCTGATACCGGCGCTGCCGACACGCTGCCCGCAAACGGTGTCTCGCTGCAAAAGCCCTTTGGCGTGCCCAAGGCCTCGAACCAGCGGGGGGATTGCACCACCGGTGGTGTGGCGAGCGCAGCCAGCCACTCAGACGAAGTCGCCATCGCCGCTTCCCATGATGATCTCGCCGGCTGCGGCAAGGGCCTTGGCGACCTCCACAATGCCGCGCTGTGCCGCCACGACATCCCTCTTCGCGATCCGTCCGCGCAGCTCGATCTCGTCGCGGATGCCATCCGCCGCACGGCTCGACATCGCAGCGAGGAACGGCGCCCGCTCTTCCTCGGTTAGACCCTTCAGCGCATCGACCAACTGGGCGGAATCGACATCGCGCAGCAAGCGGCCCATCGCCATCGGATCGAGCGCCAACAGCATCTCGAACGTGAACAACTTGTCCTCGATGGCAGCAGCCAGCGGAGCATCGCGCTCGGCAATCGCCGGCAGGACGGTGCCACGCACCTCGCCCGCCGCGCGGTTGATAAGGTTGGCTGCTTCCTGCGGCCCGCCAAGCAGCAATGCCGATGGCCCGAAATTCGCACCGATGCGCTGCGACAGCAAGGCGTCGATGGTGCTGGCAGCCTGCCGCGAGATTGGCCCGGCCCGCGCAATCCGTTCGATAACCTCGGTTTGCACAGGAGCAGGCAGGGCCGAAAGCACCGCAGCCGCGGGTTCAGGGTCGATCAGCAGCAAAAGCGCTGCAATCATCTGGGGGTGTTCATCGCCGATCAGGCGCACCAGCACCGCCGGCGCAAGCCAGCGCGCCACTTCGACACAGAACGGCTGCACGTCAGGTGCGATGCGCTGCATCATGCTTTCGGCCTTGGCAAGGCCAAGCGTGCGCTCGAGCAGGACACGCACATCGCCTGCGCGATCGCGCGCGGGGATGACTTCACGTTGGGCTTCGCTGACGAAATCGGCGAGCGCTTCGGTCATGCCAGCCTGATCGACCTCGCCCAGCGCGACCATCGCCGCGCCAAGCCGTTCGAGCTCGTGGGGTTGCAGCCGGCTGATCAGCGTGCTCGCTTCGGTATCGTCGAGTAGCATCAGGAACACGGCCGCGCGATCAGGCCGGGAGAGCAGGCTTTCTGCAAACCCTTCCGACCCCGGTGCAGGGGTGAATCCGGCAAGAGGCTCAACCATTCCCATCAGCCTTGCGCTCCTGCAGCGTTGGTAAGGGGCGTGGCCGAAGGCTCGACCGGGGGCTCAGCGGGGGCCTGAAGCATCCGCTGCAACACAAGCGCCGCGCGATCCGGCTGCCGGGCGGCAAACTGCCGGGCCAGCGCGACCTGCTGTGTGAGATCTCCCTGTAATGCGGTCGCAAGGCTTGCGGTGCTGCCCGGCTCGGACGCAGCCGCAACACTATCACCCATTATCAGCGCGGTGCGATCACCCAAGTCCGGCGCACCGGCTGCGGCAAGCTTGTCCTTTTCGCGCTGACGCGCCAGCCATGGACGCACCGCCAGCAACAGCACCAGCAAGACAGCGAGCAGCATTGCACCGTAACGCACCACGGTCATGAACCAGGGCTGTTCGTAGAACGCGGGCGCCTGCAAGTCATCGGGACCGAACTTGCTCGGCACAACTTCGACTTTGTCACCGCGCGTGACATTGGCACCCACCGCTGCGCTGACCAGGGTTTGCAGCCGGGCCGCCGTCAGCGGGGCTGCCGCCTTGAGAGCCTCATCGCTGACCGCCACCGCAACCGAAAGCCGCGTGACTCCGCCGGGGCGACGGTTGGTTACCGCAACCTCACGGCCAAGTTCATAGGCGCGCTCCACGGCGCTTTCGCTGTCGCTGGCGCTGGCTTGCGCCGGCGGGGCTGGTTGCGGCGCTGCGTCGACAAGCGTCGGATCGGGCGGCGGGGTGTTGGCAGCAACGCCCGGAACGCCACCGGGGGCATTCTGCCCGGTGCGGGTGGTGTTGCGTTCGGTTTCCCGCCTTACCACGCCGGGGGTGTCATAGGACTCGCGGGCACGGGTCACTTCATCAGGATCAAGTTCGGCCTGAACCTGCGCAGAATAATTGCCCTCGCCCAAGAGCGGCAACAGCAGCGCGTCGATCTGGCTGACGAGCTTGGCCTCGAATTCACGCTGGAGTGTCAGCGATTCCAGCCCATTTTCACGGGCAGAAGAAAGCAGCCGTCCGTTCTGATCGACCACCCGCACATGATCGCTGGTCATGCCGGGGACCGCAGCGGCCACCAGATTAGTGATCGCCTCGACCTGACTTTGCGAAAGGCTGCGCCCGCTCGCAAGCCGCACCATCACTGAAGCACTGGGGGTGCTGGCGTCGCGCACAAATACTGATCGTTCCGGCGTAGCGAGATGGACTCTGACAGCCTCGATCCCATCAATCTCGCGGATCGTGAGCACCAGTTCACGCTCCCGCGCGAGCCGCAGCCGCTCGCCTTCCAAGGTGCGCGAGGAGCCCAGTGGGATGGCATCTAGCATCTCGCTCGCCCCTTCCGGCGCGGCAATCCCGGCATTGCTGGCCACCAGCATGCGGGCACGGTAGATATCGTCCTCGGCCACGGTGATGGCGCCGGTGCCGTTATCGATCGAGTAATTGATCCCGCTCGTGGCCAGGGTTTCTGTGACCTTGGCCCGTTCCGCATCGGTCAGGCTGGCATAGAGCACGCGCTGGGGACCCTGTGAAAGCGCAAGATAAAGCGCCCCCGTCAGGGCGAGCGCCCCCACCCCCGCAAGCGCGGGCAAGGCACGGCGCACCGCAGGCTGGCTTACGAAGTCAGCCACAGGGGACGGCAAGCGGCCGATCAGTCCGGTGCCTTGGCCTTTGGCGGGCAACAACACCCCGCTGTCAGCGGGGACAGGCAATGCGGTATCGGTCATTTATTCAGCCTCCCATCCGCATGATGTCTTGATAGGCGGACAGCAGCTTGTTGCGGGTCTGGAGCGCCGCTTCGAAGGCAATGCCCGCTTCCTGTCGGGCAATCATCACCTGAGCAATATCGGTCACCTCGCCGCGCTCGTAGGCGACCTGCAGCTCGCTCGAACGGTTTTGCACCGCGCTGACTTGCTGCATGGCGTTATCGAGCGTCGCGGCAAAACCGGCTGCGGGCGCAGCAGATGCGTCGCGGGGCTGCGCCACACTTGCCGAGCGCACCTCGCGCAGCGCCGTCTGCCGGGAAAGCGCCTCAGCGCGCAGCGCCATGATGTCGGGCACGCCGAAACCGGGACGAAGCGTGTTCATGCGCGGCCTCCGGCGGCAGCCATCAGGCCGTTTTGCCGCATCGAAGCGAGGCGATAGCGCAAGGTACGCTCGGAAATGCCGAGGCTTTGCGCGGTGCGCGTGCGATTTCCGCCATGCCGGTCAAGCGCGGCGAGGATCGCCTCGGCTTGCGAGGCAAAAGCCACCGCCGAAAGCGACGCGCCGCTGGCTTGCGCGGGTGCTGTTGCGGGCGCGGGTGCGGGTGCTGCCGCACGCGGCAGTTCCATGGCACGCACCGGCTTGTCGAAGATAATGTGCTCGGCTGTGATAAGCTGTGCATTGCCCGCCAGCAGGATCGCACGGCGGATGACATTTTCGAGTTCGCGGATGTTGCCAGGCCAAGCATGTGCCTCAAGCCGGGCGATGGCATCATCACTCAACCAGCCGGGCATGCCCGGACGGCAGCCATGACGCAGCAGCATCCCGAAGGCGAGCGGCGCAATATCATCCGAGCGCTCGCGCAATGCCGCCAGTTCAAGGGGGAAAACATTGAGACGGTACAACAGATCCTCCCGGAACCGGCCGGCCTCGACCTCGGCGGCCAGCGTCCGGTTGGTGCAGGCCACGATGCGAACATCGATCTTGGTCGGCATGGTGTCGCCAAGACAAAGGACCTCGCCTTCCTGAAGGGTGCGCAACAGTTTGGCCTGCAAGGCCAGCGGCAGTTCACCGATTTCGTCGAGCAGCAGGGTGCCGCCATCGGCCGCCCGGAACAGGCCTTCGCGCGCCTCGGTGGCGCCGGTAAAGGCTCCCTTGCGGTGACCAAACAACAGACCTTCGAGCATGGCTTCGGGCATCGCCGCACAATTGACAGCGACAAACGGACCGGAAGCCCGGGGCGAACACCGATGGATGAAACGCGCCAGCACTTCTTTGCCGGTACCGGTCGGCCCTTCGAGCAGCACCGGAATTTCGCTCGCCGCCATCCGTTCGGCCAAGGTAAGGAGCGCGACGCTTTGCGGATCGCATGCAATCGGCCAGCCGCCTTGCGCAGCGCAGGCGAGGAAGGCGGCGCGAGCCTGCGACAGGCCATTGCTATCATAGGTCAGGGCAATTCGGCCGCGGGCCAACGTGGCAAGCGAGGGGCGCGACGATTGTGCCAAGTCCAGCTCAACGGCGCCAGCGGGCCGCCCACCGGCCGGGAGCACAAAACGCCCCTCGCTGCCGAGCACCAGCCGATCACGCTGCCAGGTCTGCGCCAGCATCGGCACAGTGCATTCGAGCAGCGCCGTGTGTTGCGCCAAATGGCGATTGGTCGGATGCGATGCAGAGTTACTGACCACGGCCGTAGACTTGATCTGGTGTCCGGAGTCGGCATGCACTCTGTTCATAATCGCCCCTATGCAATTTCTTGACAACGCAAGGGATGCATTATGTCTAGGAACCAGCGACTTAAACGGATTTCCGTAGGATTACCTAGAAGGTGCAAAAGCTGGATTTGACTCTCAAATCGTCTGGCCACGGATCTTAAACATCATCGCGGGTGGCCGGTCTTAGGGCCAGCAGCGGCGGGTGTTTTCGCGCTGCGTGACCACTCGGGAGTTTGAACCATGACCGTTATCAATACCAATTCCTCAGCCCTGCGCGCCCAGAATGCTGGTGTCTCCGCAGGACGCATGCTCAGCACCGCGATGGAACGGCTGTCGACCGGCCGCCGCATCAACAGCGCTTCCGACGATGCCGCTGGCCTCGCCATTGCCACCTCGATGACATCGCAGATTCGCGGCATGGCGCAGGGTGTGCGCAACGCCAATGACGGCATCAGCCTTGTGCAGACCGCGGAAGGCGCGCTGGATGAAGTGACGAACATGCTGCAGCGCATGCGCGAACTGCAGGTGCAGCGCGGAAACTCCACCTACTCGCCGAGCGATGTGGGCAATATCACGGCGGAACAGAATGCGCTGGCTGGCCAGATTCGTCAGGTGGTGCAGAACACCCAGTTCAACGGCATCAACCTGTTCACCGGCGGCACGTCCTTCACGATTCAGGCAGGGGCCCGCACCGAAGATCAGATCAGCGTGAGCATGCGCGACCTCACCGCCACCTTCGGCGCTGGCCCGCCGGCGGTCGGTTCGCAGCTTGGCACCGTCGTCGATTTCACCGCCGCTGATACCATGGCTACAACGGCGAGCCTTGCGAACTTCGATGCCGCGATTGCCGATGTCAGCTCGATTCGCGCTGGTCTTGGTGCGGTACAAAACCGACTCGAATCAGCGGTGACCAACCTCACCAATGTTTCGACCAATCTGACTGATGCCCGTTCGCGCATCATGGATACTGATTACTCGGCCGAAACGACCCAGCTCGCCAAGGCGCAGATCCTGAGCCAGGCATCCACCGCGATGCTGGCGCAGGCCAACCAGTCGCAGCAGAACGTGCTGTCGCTGCTGCGTTAAGTCGCGCGCCCCGCACTTGCGGGACAGCCAAGCCCGGAAAGGCCAGCGCGGCTTTTCCGGGCTTTGGTGCGTTGGGCCTGCCAGAAACAGCCTTCGAGGAAGACTGCCGCGCAAAACTGGAGGCTGGCGATCTGGTGAAGCCGCGCGCTGAACGGCGCGTTGCGCGCCTTGTGGCGGGGCAACCCGCGTCCCGCATTAGCACCATCAGTGTCGACAAACAGGCCGAGCCGAGCGCATGATATGCCGGTTCAAGACCTGGATGGCATTCATCACCATCGCTGCCTTGATCGCAGGATGGCTCTGACGAATCCGGACCCTAATATGTAACGGTGATTATCACACTATCAGTGTAGCTCCCGGCCCTCACCCACTGCCTTGCCGGGATCCTTCCGTAATAAAACACCGACTGTCCGAAAACCAACAAGCCGTTCAGGGGCCGGGTGATTGTCTGGCTGCCCCCCGCCCCGTTCCCGAACAGAATCGAGCGGGCAGGATCGACATAGAGATTATAGTTCAGCGAATTGGCGCCCTGTTGCATGGTGCGTTGCACGACTGTGCCCGACGATCCGGCACTCGCGGCGATCTCCACCGAGCCAAGCAAGGCGACAAGCCCCGTGCAATTGACCGTCACGGTTCCCACGGTATCGGTCGGGGCCGTGGCGGTGGGATTGTAGGTCCCGAAGCTGGCATTGGTGGCCGTCACCGAGCAAGTGCAGAGCGTGCAGGCCTGGGCCGGCTCCGGCGCGGTGATGCCGACGGCAAGAGCTGTAACCAGCAAAGCGGCGAAACCGCGAAAAAGATGTGCGAATGTGATGGTCATCGTATTTCCTCGCGGTTGACCAATGCCTGGCAGAGGACAGGGCCGAGCTGCCGGCTTTCGGAGATTATCGGTGCGGACGGTATCTGCGCCTCGCAGCGCACGCCAAAGCCGCTGACAGCAAGACGCTCTCCGCCCACAAGATCGGGGAGGAACACCATCCCGTCATATCCGGTGCTGCCCGCGATGCGCGCGACCAACCTGACTTCGAGCCCTGCGGCCAGCGGCACACCCGCCTCATCAACCAGTATGACAGTCACCGCGTTCCGCGTGGCACCGCCGAACCCGACCCGGACTGCCTGGCGGAAGCCGGGCACCACCAGTTTCTCGGCCGCATCGACGTCTGCCCCGATCGGCAGGGACGCCACATCAATCGCGATCCGGTTTTCGGCGAAGGGCTGGAGACCGCTGATGATCGCCGCCCTGTCCTTTCGGCCACGGGCAACGACCGGACGGTTTTCAAAGTAAAGCGCCACATCCTCGTCGCTCTCAAGCTCGACCAGCGCGAAGGCGTTTTCTAGGCGCGGGGTGGCGACAACTGTCCCGGCGATCGCGGTTAGCGCACCGCGGGCGGTGATACGGATGCTCTCGCCGCTGCTGTTGCGATCGCCTGCCAGCTCGATATCACCGGCGCTGGTGCGGATCAGCGAAGCGACACCAATGAACGGTTCGCCTGATTGTGCATCGAAGCCGGTGGCAAGCTGGTATCCTACGCCCGGATCGGTCGGCGGGGCGAGCGCAAACATTGCGAACGTGCGGCTTTCGTCGGCCCTGACGTTGATACTGCTTCGGGTGCCAAGCGGCACGCTGATCGACAGAAAGGCGCCATGATCAGTGCGCTCGGCCACCTGGGTGCGACGGAAACCGAGATTGTAGAACGCTCTCTTGACGTTGCCGGCAAGGCTGATGCTGGTTGTGCTGAAGTTTTGGCCGCTCGCCGTCCGGCTGTCGAGGTGCCCCAGAACGATATCGCCAAGCGGCCCGAGCGACACGCTGCCGGACAGCGCCAGTTCGCGTCGCGGCTGGAGCTGCAGACGCTCTGGCGGCGCGGCATCACCGACCTGGGCGAAACGGCCATTGTCCCACTGATAGCTCAGGGTGAAGGCATGCGTCCGCGCCAGTCTCTGGAATTGCGCGCGCCACAAGGTGCCTCTGCCCAAGGCACTGTCGGATACGGCACCGGCAAGGCCGAACTCCCCGACAGGAGACAGCACCCCGCCAAACCCAAGCCCTCCCATGCGCACCTCGGAGCCGACTTCGACGCGCCCGCCAATGGTGAGCAGGCGGTTGAGGCCAAGTCGCATGAACCCGGCAGCAAAGGGCTCACCATAATCGAAGCTGGCAGCCCCGTAATTCTCCCGCACAAAGCCTGCTTCCAACGACAGGTCCGCAAGTCCGGGGCGAAGCAGGCGCGGACTGGTGTAAAAGCTCTGCGTCACCCGCCGCGCAAGACCGGTCATATCGGTGACCGTCATCGTCACCTCTCCGGCTCCGGAGAAAGCCGGCTGGTAATCGATCGCGAAGGCACCAGGCTGGACCGCCAGGCTCTGGCTGCCTGCGGCTGAGACAAGATCGATTGTCGAGGGCATCGTCGCAGCTCCGGAGAGCGTAGGCACCGGGAAAGCCACCAGGGTGGGCTGAAGCGCAAAATCAGTACCGATGCGAATCCCGGCAAAGCGCGCGGGCCGATTCCATTCGGTTGCCCGCGTCACTGCATCGCCGATCACAAGCCGGATCCGCTCACCCGGCCAGTCGCGCTGAAAATAGCTGTCCAAACGCACCACATGGCTGCCGGCTGTCTGCACCACGGCCGTTGACCCGATCAGACCCCATCCCCCTGAGACGCCCGCATCAAGAAACCCGAAGGCCGCGTTCTGCCCGTTCCAACGGGTGAACGTCAGATCGTAGCTGATGAAACCGGCTGGCACGATCTCTCCGACGGCCAAGGGCTGCGCCGACAGCCCAAAGGTGTTGGTCGGGAACAGTTCGGACGCCGCGGTGATGGCAAGGACAGCACCGCCTTCCTCCATCCTGGCTGTGACCCCCGCCATGGACGAGAGCGCGACATAATATTCTCCCGCGATCATCAGGTCGGCCAGCGCGTCCGGCAACCGCAGGTCGACCTTGGCGACATCGGCCCGCCTGACAAACAGCGCCTCGGGCGCTTCTGCGATAAGCACCGGATCTGGAGCGAGGCGGCCGTTTATCATCAGCCCCACCGGGCGCGGCTGTGACACCTCGCCTCGACCGAGGGGCAGTTCACTCGGGAACGCGCTGTCAGCGATCCCGCCCGGCCTGTTTTCCTCGGCTTTGATACCGGACGGAGCAAGGATCGTCACCGCGCCCATGCCAAGCGCGAAGGCCTTCACCGTCACGGCACCGTGCCGCAACTTGCACACAAGCCAGCCCACTCAAGGGACTGACCCGTGCTGGAACGACACGGGCATGGTCGATCCATCCTCTGCGATCGCTTCGACCGCGGTCACGGCGGCAGCGGGCATGACCTCCGGGATCACCCGGCGGCCTCCGGCGAGCAGGTAGAAGCCGCCCTCGGCCTCGACCGGCTTTCCTGCGGCGTCATAAAGCGCCAGCCGGGCGACCCGCGCGTGCTTCAAACCAGTGTTGGTGATGGTCAGCTGCCCGGCATCAGCCACAGACCACTCGAGCGACGGGCTGGCACCGGGCTGCGCCCGGAACACCGGGATACTGAGCTGCAGCAAGGCCTGAAGCGTGCCAGCCTCTGTTTGCGGACGGGGAAGCTCGCTCACGATCAGGCGATAGGTGGCCTCGACAGGCCCCGTCTGCGCCGGCAGGCTGCACCGCACGAGCTTCTTCGTTCCCGCAGGGATGGAGACGATTGACGGATTGACAGCGATGCGCTGTGTCTCGTCGAGCACATCCTCGCCGTCCGCGCGCTGATACCAACGCAGGCCGCGCACCTGTACCGTGACATCCTCAGCACCATCATTGCCGATCGTCAGGGAACAGAACTGCTTGCCGGCGGCAACCTCGACCCGCACCGGCAGCACGCTGAGTGCGCCTGCAAGGGCGCTTTGCGCTTGCAGGAAAACGAGCGCGGCTGCCGGGGCAAGCCAGGTAAGGCTTCTGCGGATCATCGCTGCGCCTGTCACTGCTCGCCTCAATAGCTGACCGTAATGGTTACGGTGTCGGTATAATCGCCGACCGCGACGGCCTGCTGGGCAGGCACCCGGCCATAAACCGTCAGCACGGTGGGCGTGAGGACGGCGGTGCCCGGCGCCGGCGTGTCCGTCCCGGGCGTGTTGCCCCAATTCACCGACCGCGCCGCATCCTGGAAAAGGCCATAGCCGAGCCGCTCGCTGCCGCTGGCCATCTGGCGGTTGGTGATCGTGGCGCCCGGCGTTGTGCCCGCATTGAGCCCGACCGAGAAGACCGTGCCCGGCGTGCAGGTCACCGTGATCGCACTGACGGCGTCGACGGGGGTCGATGTGGTGGGATCATAGAGGCCGAAGACAAGATTGGTGGCGGTGACGACGCAGGCTTCCACAACCGTAGCCGAAACATTCATGGTGGTCTGTGCCGTCTGCGCAGCCACCGCAACGGGTGTGAATGCAAGGGCAATGGTCGGCACAGCGAACAATCTCGGGTTCATTCCAAACCTCCGCAGGTCATGTGACCTTGGCGATAAAATGCTTGTTAAAGAATTCTCGCTCCGCGATTGACGGTTAATGAATTGAGCACCACCAATCAGCTTGAATACAATAATGATTTCACTGAAAAATATTAATTAAAGGTTGTAATTAACCCTATGTCATACTGAGATGGCTTGTGAGGACATTCGAAGGCCTACAGGTCTGGGGCAAACCATCGGCGTTGATTTGCTGCTATGGCCGCGCGTCGAGCCGCGATCTGGACGAAGGCCAACCAGTCGCAGCAGAACGTGCTGTCGCTGCTGCGTTAAGCGGCCCGCCCTGCGCCCGCGGAACAGCAAAGCCCGGAAAGGCCAGCGCGGCTTTTCCGGGCTTTGCGCGTGTGGGCTACCAGAAGTAGACGACGAGGAAGACCACCGCGCAGAACTGGAGGCCGGCGATCTGGTGGAGCTGCGAACTGAACGGCTCCTTGCGCGTCTTGTGGCGGAACAGTGCCCGCCCGGCATAGGTACCGCCGGTGCCACCCAGCAGCGCGAGCAGGAGCAGCGTGGATTCGGAGATCCGCCATGCCCTGCGCTCGGCCCGCGCCTTGTCGATGCCGAAGGCGGCAAAGGCCGCGAAGTTCATCGCGATCAGCGCAGTGATGGTATTCGCCGGGGTCGCAAGCGCCGTGGCGAACGCCTTGGCCGCGGCGATGTTTTCGGGGGTCGCAAGCGCGGCGAGTTTCTCCATGCGCGGCGGCATAGTGCCCAAGGGATTGCAAAAGCGTTGATTTTTTGATGGCAGCCGCCCCTTCCGCCATCCTGGACGTGCCTGCCCCGGCGCAGGCCGAGGACCCGGGGCCCGCTACTCTTGATAACCAGCGAGGAAGGAAGCTGGACCCCGGATCAAGTCCGGGGTGACGGGACAAGACTTACTGAGCCGAAAGCGAAGTTAGTCGCAGCGGGTTGGGCCTTTCGCGGGGCGGTCGGGACAGGACAAGGGCAGTAGCGGCCCCGCGCCCACCCCTAACCCCTCCCGCAAGCGGGAGGGGAACTACCAGCGGCAAGCAATCGGGATCGGATCTCTCTGACAACCCTCCCCGCTTGCGGGAAGAGCGCGAGGAAGTGAAGCTGTCCGAAGGACACTTGGCGGCTGAGCGGCCTAGTCGCAGCGGGTTGGGCATGCGCTGAGATGAAAAAGAAAGCCCACTTCTACTGTGAAGGCACGAGTGCATCCCAAACAACTATTTCGCACAAAAAGTCATCCGAGAGCAGGTGGTGACTTAACGCGCCTGCTATGCCGCCAGAGCTTCATCGAGGTTCGAAATGAATTCAGACGTATCGGCAAAATAATTTCGGAACGTTACCTTTAGGTTTTCGAATGTGTCTGTCCGGACGAGAACCACATCTGCTTGACCTTCAA
>Ga0308017_1000031_pt1 | contig 44912 bp, 43 predicted proteins | sample Neamet280_FD_203145 | JGI IMG/M metagenome (GOLD analysis project Ga0308017, IMG submission 203145) | Marine microbial communities from water near the shore, Antarctic Ocean - #280 | ecosystem: Environmental > Aquatic > Marine > Unclassified | place: Southern Ocean | collected 2014-10-01
ATGCCGAAGTTCCGCGCCGTCTCAGCATCCAACCGCGCGGAGGCCAAGCAAAACCCGATCAGATCGACCAATTTCTTGATATAATCGAAGAGTTCGGCCTCGAGATTGAAAAATGATGGATCACCGCTACCACATCAATGTCTTCTGGTCTCAGCGTGACGAATGCTGGGTGGCAGACGTGCCTGACCTCAAGTCATGTGCCGCATTCGGTGACACGCCGGAAGAAGCGATAGCGGAAGCGCGACTGGCCATTGAAGGTTGGCTTGAGTCCGCATCCGCGGACGGCCTTCCCATTCCCGAGCCACGTTATCGTCCGGCAATTTACGCCTGATACGGCCAAGGCTTGAACCGCGTTCACAAGCCTGTCACTTCCCTTGCTCCATGAGCACCCGATTCCTCGCGCTGCTGGTCGCTGCCAGCATCCCCGCCCTTGCCGTACCCACTGCCGCGCAGGACGCGCCCAAGCCTGACGCTGCCAAGGCCGAGGCGGCAAAGCCGGTCCCCGCGCCGCCCGTCGCACAGGTCCGCACCCGCGATCTGGCGGGCACCTTTGGCGGGCAGCGGATCAATTACCGCGTCACCATGGCGGACACGATCCTCAGCACCGATGAGGGCAAGGCCGAAGCGGTGATCGTCACCACCTCCTACGTGAAGACCCCGGCCGATCCCTCGCGTCCGGTGTTCTTCATCTATAATGGCGGGCCGGGCTCGGGTTCGGTGTGGCTCCAGATGGGCGCCTTCGGACCCAAGCGCGTGGCGATCCCGTCTGACGCGCGCGATGACGGCGCCCCGCCCTATCCGCTGCTCGACAATCCCGACAGCCTGCTTGATGTCGCTGATCTGGTGTTCATCGATCCGCCGGGAACGGGTTTCAGCTATCTCACGCAAGGCACGGATCCCAAAAAGTATTATGGCCTCAAGCAGGATGGCCGCGCGGTCGCGCAGGTGATCCGCCGCTGGCTCAATGACAATGGCCGCTGGAACAGCCCGAAATATCTCGGCGGCGAAAGCTATGGCACCAGCCGCACCGCCATGGTGATCGACGAGCTCGAAGGCGGCACCTATAATGATGTCGCTTTCAACGGGCTGATCCTGATCTCGACGATCCTCGATTTCGCCGGACGCGAGCCGACACCGGGCAATGAAATGGCCTATGTCGTGGCACTCCCGAACATGGCGACCGCCGCATGGTTCCACGGCAAGGTGCAGGCGCCCTCGGTCGAGGCGATCGCGGAAGAAGCCCGCCGCTTTGCCATCGGGCCCTATGCCACGGCCTTGCTCAAGGGGCAGGAGCTGCCCGCTGAAGAACGCGCCAGCGTGCGCCGCGAACTCGCGCGATTGACGGGCCTTTCGGAAACCTATCTCGAGCAGGCCGATCTGCGCGTCACCGACCAGCGCTTCTACAAGGAATTGCTGCGCGATCGCGGGCTGACAATCGGACGGCTCGATTCGCGCTACACCGGCCGCGATTTCGACAATGCCGGGGAAACCCCTGACGCGGACCCGAGCTTCTACGGGATTGATGGCGGCTATACCGCGGCGATCAACAGCTGGGCACGCGAAACGCTGGGCTATCAGACGCCGCGCGAATACCAGTCGATCGGCAGCGAGCCGGGGCGGCAATGGGATTGGTCCCTCGGCAGCGGCTGGGGTCGCAACGCCTATCTCAATATCGCGCCGCTGATTGGCCGCGCGCTGCGCCAAAATTCGCAGCTGCGCGTGTTCAACGGGCAAGGCTGGTATGATTTCGCCACGCCGTTTTTCGGCGCGGAATATTCGCTCAAGCGCACCGGCATTCCGCAGGACCGGATCACGTGGAAATATTACGATGCGGGCCACATGATGTATATTCGTGACGAGGATCGCGCCAAGTTGAGCGCCGATCTGCGCGCCTTCATCCGGGCGCGCTGAGACCCGTCTTGTCCCTGTCATCCCGTCACGCGGCCTCTCTGCTTGCCCTGCTGGCTGCGGGGCTCGCAGCATGCAAGCCGCCGCCAACCGATAGCGACATGGCGCGGGCGACCACGATTGTGAGCCTCGATGCTCCGTCCGCACCGCACGACTCTCCTGATACCAAGGGCGCGGTGTGGAGCATCAGCACCAAGCAGCAAAACCGCATCGTCTATGGCATTCCGGGGCAGCCTGCGCTGCTGACGCTGGAATGCCTCCCCGGTGAAGGCAGCGCGCCCGCTTTTATCCGCATTGCGCGCTACGCCCCGGCCGATCGCGATGCCGGCGCCTTGCTCGCGCTGATCGGCAATGGCGCGATCGGGCGGCTGGCCGTGGATGCCACCCGTCAGGGCCAGCGCCAGATCTGGCAGGGCGAGGCCCCCGCCGATGATATCGGCTGGGAACCGCTTGATGGCCCGCGCGAGATCACCGCGACCGTGCCGGGCGCAGGCCTGGTGCGGCTTAATCCGAGCCCGCTGCCGATGGCGTTCCTGAAGCAGTGCCGGAGCCTCGTGCCCGCTGGATAAGCATGTCGGGGGTAAGCACCTGCGGCAATTGCTGCGGGGCCGCCGCGCCCGGCGCGTACCACAGGTAAAGCGGAACGCCCGCCGCGCCCTGCGCTGTCAGGAAGCGCGTGATCGCTTCATCGCGCACCGTCCAATCGCCGACCATGGTGACGACCCCCGCCTGCTCGAACGCCGCACGCACGTCCTCCCGCTCGATCGCGACGCTTTCATTGACCTTGCAGGTGACGCACCAGTCGGCTGTGAACCACACGAACACCGGCTTGCCGGTGGCGCGGGCTTCGGCGAGCGCCGCCTCGCTGAAGGGAAGCGGCGCATGGAGCGAGGCGCGCTCTTTGTCAGAAGGTGCGGCAAAGCTGGCAGGAAGCGCAAAAGCGCCGAAGATCAGGAAGGGCGCCGCAACCAGTGCGAAGGCGGGCCAGGCCATCTTGCCAGCCCGTTGCAGGCGTCCGACCACCCACAGGCCAAGGATCACCCCGAACAGCATGATCAGCGCGAACAGCGCAAAGCCGCGCCCGCCGAGCTGCACCGTGAGCCACAGCAGCGCAAGCGCGGTCAGCCCCATCGGCACGGCCATGATCCGGCGGAAGCGTTCCATCCATGCGCCGGGCTTGGGCAGCCGCCGCCGCAAGGCTGGGACAAAACCCAGCAGCAGGAAGGGCAAGGCCAGCCCGAGCCCGAGGCAAGCAAACAACAACAGGGCCTCGCCAATCGGCAGAATCAGCGCGGCGCCCATCGCGGCGGCCATGAACGGGCCGGTGCACGGCGTTGCGACAAAGGCGGCCAGCAGCCCGGTGGCAAAGGCCCCGGCAGGCTGGCCGGAACGGGTGAAACTGAGCGACGGCAATTCAAACACGCCGGCAAAATTCGCGGTGATCGCACTCGCCAGCACCAGCAGGGCGACCACCACGCCCGGCTCCTGCAACTGGAAGGCCCAGCCGACCTGTTCGCCCGCTGCGCGCAAGGCCAGCAGCAGCGCGCCCAGCGCCACGCAGGCCAGCACGACCCCGGCGGTATAGGCGAGCCCTTCGGAACGGGCCTTGGCCTCGCTCTCACCCGCACGGGCCAACGACAGCGCCTTGAGGCTGAGGATCGGAAACACGCAGGGCATGATGTTGAGCAGCAAGCCCCCTGCGAGCGCGCCGAGGATCAGCGTCCACAGCGGCGGCAAGACCGGCCGCGCGGCTGCGCCCGCGATCACGGTGCCGCCGCTCGGCACGTCGCCGGGCATCGCGACAAAGCGCACACCGGCGCCGTCGCCAAAGGCAAGAATCCCTTCGAGGTTCGCGGCTGGGCCTGCGCCGTTTGCATCGAGCGGGATTTCCGCCACCAGCAGATCACCCGTGCGGCGGAAGACTTGCGCTGCAGCATGGGCGACCAGCCGCTCGTTCGCGACAAAGACATGCGGATCGGCGAGCATCACACTCGCTGGCAGCGGGATCGCGACGCGCAGCGCCTTGCCACCCAGCGCAAAGCGCGCCTTGGCCTCGATCAGCGGCGCGACTTCGGCCCGCCACCGGGCAAAATCGCCGCCTTCAGCGGCAGACAGCACCGCATCCTGCGGCACGCAGATCTGATCGGTGCAGGCGAGATATTCGACATGCCCGGTGATGGGCGGCAGGTTGGCAAGGTTGGCGCCCGCAGGCACGTTCACCGGCACCAGCACGGTATAAGCGCCCTTGTAGATGTGGTTCATCAGGCTGCTGATCAGCAGCTTCTCCGGCACCGGATAGAGCGGTTCTCCCGCCTGCCAGCCTTCCGGCAAGGCAAGTTGCAACCGCATCCCCTGCCCTGCATCCCCCGGATTGGCCCAATAGCCATGCCACTCTGCGCTTTTCGGGGTGAATCGCAGCGCCAGCATCCAGACCTCGCCCGCGCGCGGCGCGCCCTCGGCATAAAGCTGCGCGGCAATATTCGTATCGCCATAGCGGGCCGCGGTCGGCACCTCGGCCCGCGCGCTTCCCTCCACCGGAAGCAGCGCTGCGGTGAGCACGGCGAACAGCATGAGCCAAAACGACTTTGCGCAAGGTGCAAGACGGGATGCTTGGAACAAACTTGTCTCTCTGATCGTCAAGCCGCTAAGAACCGGGTGAGGCTGGCCAGATAGGCCCGGCCTGCCCCATTGCAAAGAGAAAGCGCAGCAAACGCCATGGCCATCACCGATAACGACACCGCCGATCTTTTGATCCTGGGCGGAGGACTTGTGGGCATGACCCTGGCGCTCGCCGCGGCGAAGAAGGGCATGGCGAGCCACGTGGTGGACCGCGCCGATCCGGCGGAGTTGACGGCGGAAGGCTTTGATGATCGCGCCACCGCAATCTCAACCGCGAGCTGGCACCTCTTCAGCAATATCGGCATTGCCGAAGGCCTCGAAGAATTCGCTTGCGACATCGCCAGCATCGCCGTGACTGATCAGAACAAGCCCGGACGGCTCGATTTTGTGCCGGGGCCGGATGATGGCACGCTCGGCCGGATGTTCCCCAACCGTCGCCTGCGCCTTGCGCTGTTCGAGGCGGCGGCGAAAGAGCCGCTCATCAACTGGGTCGCCAAGGCCGATGTGACCGAGCGGCAGCGCAGCGATTACGGCGTTGCCGCTGTGCTGGCCGATGGCCGCAAGCTCAAGGCCCGGCTGATGATCGCTGCCGAAGGCCGCCAATCGCCCACGCGTGATGCCGCCGGGATCACCATTGCCAAGTGGGATTATCATCACCGCGCCATCATCGCCGGGCTCACCCATGAAAAGCCGCATGGCAACGTGGCGTGGGAAATCTTCTATCCGGCAGGGCCCTTCGCCCTGCTGCCGATGAATGATGATGCCGATGGCACGCATCGCTCCTCGCTGGTGTGGACGGTATCGGAAGAAGACGGCGCGGGCGTGATGAAGCTCGGCGATCGCGCCTTCCTTGCCGAGGTCGAAAAGCGGATGGGCGGCGTGCTCGGGCAAGTGCTGTCGGTGGGCAAGCGTTCAAGCTGGCCGCTTGGCTTCCACCACACCGCGCGCATCACCGCCGAACGCCTCGCGTTGATTGGCGATAGCGCCCACGGCATCCATCCGATTGCGGGCCAAGGGCTCAACCTCGGGCTGCGCGATGTCGGCGCGCTCGTCGAAGTGCTGGCCGATGGGGCGCGGCTCGGGCTTGATCCGGGTGATCCCGAATTGCTCGAGCGCTATGAAAACTGGCGCGGCCTCGACAGCTTCATGGTCGCGCTGGCCACCGATGGCCTCACCCGCATTTTCGGCGCGCCGGGCAAGACCGCCTCGGCGATCCGCCGGATCGGCATGGCGGGCATCCAGCGCACGCCGATGCTCAAGCAGTTCTTCATGGACGAAGCGCGCGGCGTATCGGGCGATTTGCCCGAATTGCTCAAGGCGTAAGGCCTACATCTTGATCAGCGGGCTGTTCAACTCGCGCACCGGATTGCCTGCCCCGTCGCGCAGCCCGCGCTGATCGAGCACGGCAGCGGTTTCGATGGTTTCAAGCGCGCGCATCACATCGCGGTAGCGTTCGGCATCGGCAATCCAGCCTTCCGCCCGGTCCGCGCCCGGCATGTTGCGCACTTCATCGATGGCCGTCTGATAGCGGCCCTGCTCCAACGCCCAGCGCGCCCGTTCCAGACGCCGTTCAGGCTGGGGTGACGGCGTGCTTTCCCGCCGCACCACGAAAAGCTGCGAAAGCTCCCGCTGGAAAGTCGCAAAGCTTGGCCCCGCGTCCCGCTCACGCAATTGCGGGCCGAGCCCTTCGAGCCGGGCCACCAGACTGTCGAGCCGCACCGGCTTGCGCGAGAAATCGATGATGGTGGCCACCGCATTGGGCCATTGATCGCCAAAGCGCAGCCGCAACTGATCCGCAAGATAACCCAATTCCGCCCCGCGCTCGACCGAACGCCGCGTGGCAAAGGCGATCAGCAGGCCTTCCGCGCGCGCGGCATTGCTGGCGGCGGCCTGGGCTTGCAGATCCAGCCGGGCGAGGCGCTGTTCGGCAGCGGCGAGGCGTTGATCGATCCCGCCTTGTTGCTCGGCCACGCGGGTGACGGCTTCGCTCGCCTCGGCAACGGCCGCTTCGGATACGGTGTCGCTTGTGGCCGAGGCATCCGGCAAGGCTGCGGCATCCTGCGTGCTTTCGTCTGCGGAAGACGCCAGCATGCCAGCGACCCGCGGTGATTGGAGATTGTACCACACCACCCAGCCCACCAACCCGCCACCTGCGGCAAAGGCGAGCAGGCCCGCCAGCACAAGGGCGCGCGTCGAGGTAGGCTTGCGACGACTGCCGTAATTCGATTCCATCACAATCCGTTCTGCGCCCGCTGCGGGTGTCGCCCGGTGATGCAGCCGGGTGAGCCGCATGTCGAGGTGCCCGCGCTAGTCTCAGGCGTCATTGCATAAGTCACGGGCCAATTCCAGCAGTGCGGCATCATTGGGGGCCGCGGCGGTATGCACTGCGCGCCAGCCTGACCCTGCCGCAGCGGCGATACGGGGGCCAAGCGCAGCCACGATGATCTGCGAGATATCAACGCCAAGCCTCTCGCATTCCCCGGCAAAATGCCTGGCGGTGGCGGCCGCATGCAGCAGCACGATCACACCCGCCTGCTCCAGCACCGGCAGCGCGGGATCGAGTACGAGAGCTTCGCTGCGATAGGCAATCCGCGTGGTGATGGTGACACCTTGGGGCACATGGAGCGCCAGATGCTCCTCCCCCGCGATGCGCAACAAGTGCGCGGGCGCAGCGATCTGATCGAGCACCTTTTGCAAGCCGCCCTCGCCCGCCATCGCCACGGCGAAACCCGCCGCCCGCGCGGCATCAGCCGTCGCCTTGCCGACCACAAAGCAGGGTTTGCTGCGGACTGCCTCCAAGGCGGCGCCGCCATGGAGGAACACGTTGGCGCTGCCGATCAGCAGCCCATCCAACCCCGCCGGATCGGGCGCATCCCAAGCGACCGGCACAATCCGGCCGAGCGGGCAGCCTGCCGCTGCCATGCCCATCGCCTGTGCCGCGGCGAGCGTGGCGGCGCAGCCAGGCTCAGGGCGCAGCACCAGCAGCACCGGCGTATCAGCCAAGCTGGAAATGCGGCGCGATGCCGGATGTGGCGCGCGCCAGCAGATCGGCGGCAAGCGCACGCACCGCGGCATGATCGCCCACGGCGAAGGTGGCGCTGGCTTCGATCCGCTCGGCCCCGTCAGGGCTGAACAGCGCGGCGCGCATTGCAAGGCCGTCTCCCGCCATTTCGCACAGCACGGCAACCGGCGAATGGCACGTGCCGCCCAGTTCGGCGAGCAGCGCGCGTTCGGCCTCGATCTCGGCGCGGGTTGGCGCGTGGTTGATCGCGGCCAAGGCCTCGGTCACCGCTGCATTAGCGGCGAGGCATTCGATCGCGATCACACCTTGCGCGGCGGCGGGGATCCATTCCGTCGGCGCCAGCGGCGATCCATGTTCGCTCTGCCCCAGCCGTTCAAGGCCAGCCGCCGCAAGGAACGTCACATCAGCTTCGCCCGCTGCCAGCTTGCCAAGCCGGGTTGCGACATTGCCGCGGAACATCACCACGCGGCAATCGGGGCGCAGGTTGAGCAATTGCGCAGCCCGGCGCGGCGCGCTGGTGCCGACGGTCGCGCCTTGCGGAATATCTGCGATGCTGCTGGCGCCGACCAGACAATCACGCCGGTCCGCGCGCGGGAGAAAAGCTGCAAAGTGAAACTGCGAAGGACGCTGGGTTTCGACATCCTTGGCCGAATGCACCGCGCAATCGATCCGGCCTTCGGCGAGCCAGGCATCGAGTTCCTTGGTCCACAGCGCCTTGCCGCCGATTTCCGCGAGGGGACGATCAAGCACCTTGTCGCCGCTGGCCACAACGGGGACCAATTCGATCTCGTCAGGCGACCAGCCATGCGCGGCGCACAGGCGGGCGCGGGTTTCCTCGGCCTGCGCCATCGCAAGCGGGGACTGGCGGGTGCCGAGACGCATCCGGATACCGGGGGCGCGCGGGATGGTGAGGGTGGACAAAGGCTCGTCGTGCATGGCGATGCTTGCCCTAGCCCCGGTAATGACTAAGGGAAAGCGCCATGAGCGCGATCTCCCACAATCCTGCCAGTCCGACGATCATTCTGGGTATCGAATCAAGCTGCGATGAAACCGCGGTGGCGCTGGTGCGCGCCGATCGCACGATCCTCGCCCAGCGCATCGCCAGCCAGGAAGCGGAACATGCACCCTATGGCGGGGTGGTGCCGGAAATCGCCGCGCGCGCCCATGCCGAACGGCTCGCCCCGATGCTTGAAGGGGTGATGGGCGATGCCGGGCTGGCGCTTGGCGATGTCGATGCGATTGCGGCGACCGCCGGGCCGGGGCTGATCGGTGGGGTGATGGTCGGGCTGGTCAGCGCCAAGGCGCTTGCCATGGCGAGCGGCAAGCCGCTGATCGCGGTCAACCATCTTGAAGGCCACGCGCTCTCGCCGCGCCTTGCCGATGCGGATCTCGCATTCCCCTATCTGCTCCTGCTGGTATCGGGCGGGCATTGCCAGATCCTGCGCGTTGAAGGCGTCGGAAGCTATCGCCGCCTCGCGACCACGATTGATGATGCGCTGGGCGAGGCCTTCGACAAGACCGCCAAGATCCTCGGGCTCGGCTATCCCGGCGGGCCAGCGGTCGAGCGGCTGGCGTTAGAGGGCGATCCCAAAGCCGTGCCCCTGCCCCGCCCGCTCAAAGGGTCGGCCGAACCCCATTTCTCCTTTGCCGGGCTGAAAAGCGCGGTGCTGCGCGCGGTTGAGAGCGGGGCGCACCAGCCCGCTGATATCGCGGCGAGTTTTCAGCAGGCGGCGATTGATTGCCTGATTGACCGGCTGGAAAAGGCGCTGCGCGATCACGGCGCGCTGCCTGCGCTCGTGGTGGCGGGCGGCGTTGCCGCCAACAAGGCAGTGCGCGGCGCGCTCGAAGCGCTTGCCAGCCGCCACGCAATGCGCTTTTGCGCTCCGCCAATGGCTTTGTGCACCGACAATGCGGCGATGATCGCCTGGGCTGGCCTTGAACGGATGGCCGCGCAAGGCGCTGAATTTGCAGGCGATCCGCTTGATCTGCGGGCGCGGCCGCGCTGGCCGCTCGATGACAGCGCCGAAGCCGTGCGCGGGGCCGGAGTAAAGGCATGACCGGCGCGCCTCCCCCGATCGGCGTGATTGGCGCAGGGGCCTGGGGCACGGCCCTCGCCCAGATGCTCGCGAGCGATGGCAGCCCCGTGATGCTGTGGGCCTATGAGGCCGAGGTGGTGGACGCGATCAACGCCAGCCACAGCAATCCGCTCTATCTGCCGTCGAGCACACTCGCTCCGACGATCCGCGCCACCGGCGATCTTGCCGATCTGGCCGGGTGCGACATCGTGCTGGTCGTGACCCCGGCCCAAGTGCTCGGCAAGGTGCTCGGCGGGCTTGCCGCGCCGCCGCGCGATCTGGTGCTATGCTCCAAGGGCATTGATGCCAACACCGGCGAGCTGATGAATGATGTCGCCCGGCGCGCCGCGCCAGCGAGCATGCTCGCCGTACTGTCCGGCCCGACCTTTGCCCACGAAGTCGCAGCTGGCCTGCCCACGGCGGTAACGCTCGCCTGCGCAGGCGGCGAGGCGCAATGGCAGCGGCTCGCCCCGGCGCTCTCGCGCCCTGCGTTCCGGCCCTATTACAGCGATGATGTCACCGGTGCCGAAGTTGGCGGCGCGATCAAGAACGTACTGGCGATTGCCTGCGGGGTAGTCGAAGGCTTGCAGCTTGGCCAGAACGCCCGCGCCGCACTCATCGCGCGCGGCTTTTCCGAGATGCTGCGCTTTGGCGAAGCGCTGGGCGCCCGCGCCGAAACCCTCACCGGCCTGTGCGGCCTTGGTGATCTGGTGCTGACCTGTTCAAGCACGGCAAGCCGCAATTTCTCCTTCGGCAAAGCGCTTGGCGAAGGGCATGGCGCCGCAGACCTGCTGGCGGATCGGCGCACGGTGGCCGAAGGGGCCTTCACCGCGCCGGTGCTGGCGCGGCTGGCGGCGGAGCATGGTATTGCCATGCCGATTGTCAGCGCGGTCAATGATTTGATGAACGGAGCCGAAGCGCGCGCGGTCGTGGCCGGGTTGATGGCGCGCCCGCTCAAGGCCGAACAGGATTTTGCTGCGTGAGCCCCACCAAGCCCCAAGCCAATCAGGATGATATGGCCGCGCTTGCCAAGGGCGGGCGCACCAACACAATGGGCTTTGTCCTGCGCCTGATCGCGCGCATTCCCTTCCTGATCATTGCAACGCGGCTTTATGGCCCCGATGCGCTGGGCCGTTTTGCCTCGGCCCTTGTGCTGATCGACATTATCGCGCTGGTCTGTTCGCTGGGCGAGAAACGCGGGCTTGCCCAACGCCTCTCGGAAGGTGCGGGCGATGATCGCAGCAAGGAGGCGAACGTCGTCTATGACGGGATTGTGCTCTCGCTGCTCTATTCAGGCGCGACCGGGCTGATCTTGTGGCTCTTCCCTGCGCCCATGTTCCCCAATGGCATGAACAGCCCTGCCGATATGTGGCTGATCGCGGCGATCCCGGCCTTTGCCATCACCGAAATCCTGCTGGCTGCACAGGCCTACCGCTTTGACATCGCGACCACGGTGCGCACCCGCGCGGTGGTGGAGCCATGGGTGATCTCGATTGGCGCAGGCGTGTTCTTCTATCTGCCGGGCACGCGCGATTCCGGGCTGGCCTTTGCCTTCATCGCCTCGGTCTATGCCGGCTTGCTGACCGCGGCCTGGCCGTTCCTGCGCACCTATGGCCTGCCGCGCGACTGGCGGCCCTCGCCGCGCAAGTTCCTGCGCATGTCGAGCCGCGCTTTCCCGCTGATCGGCGCCGATGCCATCGAGAAAGGCACGCGCCTGCTCGATATCTTCATCCTCGGCCTGTTTGCCCCGCCCGCGGCGGTGGGGATCTATTACGCTGCGCAGCAGATCGCGAGCTTGCCGCAAAAGCTCAAGACGAGTTTCGAGCCGATCCTTTCGCCCGTCATCACCAAGAACCTGCGCACCGGCAATTTGGCTGCCATCGCGGCGCAAGTGCGGCAGGTCGGGTTCTGGATCATCGCGGTGCAGGCCGGGATTGCGCTGATGCTTGCCTTGCCGGGCGAAGCGGTGATGGGCCTGTGGGGGCCGAGCTATGTCGCAGGGACGGCAGCGCTGGCCTTCCTGCTTGCCGCCGAAGTCGCCGCCTCGACCGCCGTGGTGGCCGAAAGCGTGCTCGTCTACATCGCGCGTAAGCGCAATCTGGCGATCTCGGTGGGCATCATCGCCTTGCAGGCCGCGCTGACGATGGGGCTGATCATGCTCGCCAACCGCATGGGCATGGACGAAGGCTTCAAGGCAGCGGGCGCCGCGGGTGCGCTGCTGCTGGCGCTGGGCGCCTCCTCGCTGATCAAGGCGGTGCTGCTGAAAAGCCTGCTCAAAGCGCCGGTGAGCAACTGGCGCTGGCCGCTGGTCTATGCCGCAGCGGCGGCGGTGGTTGTCGGCTTCGGGGCCAAGCTGCTGCCCGAATGGGCCGAATTGCTGCTCGGCGTGCCTGCGATTGCCGCTGTCTATGGTTATGTTATCTGGCACCGCGGGTTCGGCCCCGAAGATCGCGTGCTGTTCCGCAAGAACATTGCTTCCGAAACCGAGGCAGAACCCGAACGGCCTTAAGGCCCGGATGTCCCCACCTGCAAAGGAGTTGATCGCCCCATGACTGCTGACATGAGCAATGCCCTGCCCTTCATCCTGATCGGGGTGCTGGTTCTGGCGATCGCGGTGTGGGCGCTGCTGCGCGCCACCCGCAAAGCCAAGGTGATCGACGCAGGCGAGAGCCTCAAGCGCGATGTGCTCGATGAAGGGGCTGCCCGCGCCAGCCGCAACCAGGCACTGATCGACGCGCCGCCTGCGGTGGTGAAGCCTGAACCTGCACCTGCTCCTGTGCCCGCCCTTGCGCCGACTCCGCCGCCGGTGGCCGCCCCGGCACCTGCGGCAAGCGCGGATGATCTGACCCGGATCAAGGGCCTCGGCCCCAAGATCGCGGCCCTGCTGAACGAACTGGGCGTGACAAGCTTTGCCCAAATCGCAGCTTGGAGCGCGGAAGACGCCGCAGCCATCGATGCAAAGCTTGGCCGGTTCAGCGGAAGAATCAGCCGCGATCAGTGGATTGCCCAGGCCCAATTGCTCGCCGCGGGCGACGAAGCAGGATTTGCCAAAAAATTCGGCCAGAATGGATAATATTCATACAAGGATTGCTCACGTCTTGTGATAGTCTTGCGCCGGGATCGTTGGGGAGGTGCAAATGACTCACACGATTCTTGTGGCTGAAGATGATTTCATTGAAGGTGTCGACATCTGCGACACCTGCGAGGAAGCGGGCTATTTCGTTGAAGGCCCGCATCTCGGGATGAGCTCGGCGATGCTCGCCTTGCAGAAAGTGCGGCCCGATCTCGCGATCCTCGATTATCAGCTCGGGGAAGGCCCGCTGTTCGCGCTCGCGCAGAAGCTCGAAGAAGAAAACGTGCCGATCATCTTCCATTCAGGGGCTGATGTGCCTGCCGATATTGCGGCGCGTTTTCCGAAAGCGGCGACGCTTCCCAAGCCCTGCCCGCCTGCGCAATTCATCGATACGATCCACCGGATGCTGGCCAAACCTTAGGCGCCGGGGCAGCGGGCGACGTTGCCCCCTTGCTCTGGCCCGCCAAGCCTGCAAGAGCAGGCGGGCAGGCAAACAACAAGCAGCAGGAGCACCGCCATGCACGGCACCTCGCCCAGCTCGCCGAAAAGCGGCGCGATGGCCCCGTTCAACTGGGAAGATCCCTTTGATCTGGAAAGCCAGCTGACCGAAGAAGAACGGATGATCCGCGATGCCGCGCACGGCTTTGCGCAATCCGAACTCCAGCCGCGTGTGATCGACGCGTTCCGCGAAGAAGCCGATGCGCCCGAGCTGTTTCCGCTGATGGGACAGGCCGGGCTGTTGGGCGCGACCGTTCCCGAAGAATTCGGCGGCGCAGGCGCAAGCTATGTCGCCTATGGCCTGATCGCGCGCGAGATCGAGCGGGTCGATTCCGGCTACCGCTCGATGGCGAGCGTGCAGTCGAGCCTCGTGATGCATCCGATCTACGCCTATGGCTCGAACGAACAGCGCCGCAAATACCTTCCGGGCTTGGCCGCCGGCACGCTGATCGGCTGCTTCGGCCTGACCGAGCCCGATGCGGGTTCCGACCCGGCCGGTATGAAGACCTGGGCGAAGAAGGACGGCGACGACTACATCATCTCCGGCTCCAAGACGTGGATCAGCAACGCGCCCTTTGCCGATGTTTTCGTGGTCTGGGCCAAGTCCGAAGAACACGGCGGCGCGATCCGCGGCTTCGTGCTGGAAAAGGGCATGGCCGGGCTGTCGGCCCCCAAGATCAAGGGCAAGATCAGCCTGCGTGCGTCCACCACCGGCATGATCATGATGGACGAGGTGCGGGTGCCGTCCTCGGCCCTGCTTCCCAATGTCGAAGGGCTGAAGGGCCCGTTCGGCTGCCTCAACCGCGCGCGTTACGGGATTTCGTGGGGCGCGATGGGCGCAGCGGAATTCTGCCTTGCCGCAGCGCGCCAATACGGGCTTGACCGCCATCAGTTCGGGCGGCCGCTCGCCGCGACACAGCTGTTCCAGAAGAAGCTGGCCGACATGATGAGCGATATCGCGCTCGGGCTGCAAGCGTCGCTGCGCGTCGGCCGGTTGATCGACGAGGGCCGCTTTGCCCCCGACATGATCTCGATCGTGAAGCGCAACAATGTCGGCAAGGCGCTCGAAATCGCCCGGCAGGCCCGCGACATGCATGGCGGCAACGGGATTTCCGAAGAATATCAGGTGATCCGCCACGCGGTGAACCTTGAAACGGTCAACACCTACGAAGGCACGCATGATGTCCACGCGCTGATTCTGGGCCGCGCGATCACGGGGATTGCGGCGTTCTGATGCGCGCTCCGGCACGGGGCGACACAGAGCCCATGTCCTACTGTCGCCTTTTGCGCCATGATGACGCAATGACCGCGTTGCCAACCGTCTTCCCTGTGGCCGTTTCCGGAAGACCTGTATGGGACGTCTTTTTTCGCCTTATAACAGTGTCTCACATGTCTCCAACGCAAGCAAATTGGCCCCGAACATGAACGGCACACGCTCATGAAGCTCTATGGCTACTTCCGCTCGTCCACCTCCTACCGCCTCAGGATCGCACTGAACCTCAAAGGCCTCGCCTTCGAGAATGTGCCTGTCAGCCTTATTACCGGCGAGAACAAGGACCCGGCCTTCACCGCGCGCAACCCCTTCGGCTCGCTGCCGATGCTCGAAGCCGATGGGCGTGACCGGGCGCAGTCGATGGCGCTGCTCGAATGGCTCGACGAAGCCTATCCTGAACCGCGCCTGCTCCCGCAGGATATCGAGGCGCGCTACACCGTGCGTGAACTCGCCTATGGCATCGCGACCGAGATCCACGCGGTCAACAACCTGCCAGTGCTCAAGTATCTGAAGGACCCGCTTGGCCACACGCAGGACGAGATCGATATCTGGTATCGCACGTGGCTGAAGCGCACGCTTGATCCGGTCGAGGCGCGGCTGGCGCAGCTGGGGACAGGCGATTACCTGCATGGTGACGCGCCCGGCCTGTTCGAAGTGGTGCTGATCCCGCAGCTCGCCAATGCACGGCGCTTTGCCTACGACTTGTCGGCGAGCCCCCATATGACCCGCATCGAGGCCGCGTGCCTCGCTCTGCCCGCCTTCGTGGCCGCGCACCCCGATAACCAGCAAGACTCCCCCGAGAGGAAACCTCAATGAAGCTCGCATCCCTCAACAATGGCACCCGCGATGGCAAGCTGGTGGTGGTCTCGAAAGACCTCACCCGCTGCTGCGCGGCTGGCTACATTGCGCCCACGCTGCAAGCCGCGCTGGATGATTGGGAGCGGATCGCCCCGCAGCTTGAAGTGCTGGCCCGCGATGTCGAACACGAAGCGGTGCCGTGCGAGCGGTTCCACGAGCGCGAGGCCCATTCTCCCCTGCCGCGCGCGTTCCAATGGGCCGATGGCAGTGCTTACATCAACCATGTCGAGCTGGTGCGTCAGGCGCGCGGGGCCAAGGTGCCCGACAGCTTCTATCATGATCCGCTGATGTATCAGGGCGGATCGGACGGGTTCCTGCCGCCGCGTGCCGCGATCCCGCTGGGCGATCCGGCCTGGGGCTGCGATATGGAAGGCGAAATCGCCTGCCTCACCGATGATGTGCCGATGGGCGTTTCGGTTGAAGAGGCGGCTGGCCACATCAAGCTGCTGATGCTGGTCAATGACGTGTCCTTGCGCGGTCTGATCCCGGCTGAGCTGGAAAAGGGCTTCGGCTTCTTCCAGTCGAAACCCGCGAGCGCTTTCTCGCCTGTAGCCGTGACGCCCGACGAACTCGGCGAGGCCTGGGCCGATTGCCTCATTCACCTGCCGCTGATGGTCGATCTCAATGGCCAGCCCTTTGGCCGGGCCCATGCGGGCAAGGACGCAACCTTCAACCTCGCGCAATTGGTCGCCCATGCGGCAAAGACTCGCCATCTCGGCGCGGGCTCGATCATTGGGACGGGCACGGTTTCGAACAAGGGCGCGGATGGCGGGCCCGGCAAGCCGGTGTCAGAAGGCGGCGCGGGCTATTCCTGCATCGCCGAAATCCGCATGATCGAAACCATCACCGGCGGCCAGCCGACAACGCCGTTCATGCAAGCAGGCGACAGTGTGCGGATCGAAATGCGCGATGCGCACAACCATTCGATCTTCGGCGCGATCGAGCAGAAAGTCGTCGCGGTCTGATCGATCAGGACAGCGTATCGGGCACGATTGCAGGGGCATCCTGTTCATCGTGACGGCGATCCAGCGCTGTCACGAAGAAGTGGTTCACATCGCGGTGCTCGGCCTCATCGGCTCGCACAGCGAGGATCACGTCGCGGAGCCGCGCGTCCTGCGGAAGCTGCCAGTAATCAATCGCGATCTGCGGCGCCGGCACGTTTTCGTGGCGGCCTGCATCCACCTCGGCGGGATACTGGGTGTAGCTGAACACCGCCTCTTCCTCGAAATAGGCAACCACGCGGTGCGCGGTGCGCGGCGCGAGGAGGTAGAGGAAGAAGTAGAAATTGTAGAACACCAGCTGCACCGCCACGATCAGCGCGCGCTCAAACCAGTTGGGCTGCGCGATCTCGATGAAGGTCATCAGGTGCATCCGCTCGTTCTCGGCCTCGTCGAGGAGCGTGCGGATCCAGCCTTCATCATCGCGAATCTTCCGGAGCGCGGTGAGGTGTTGCCACAGCCCGCCAACCATGCCGGGCACCGCCGCCACGGTTTCAAGCACGACGGCGCGGTGGCCGTACCGCTTGGCAAAGAACTTGTCGGCGAAGAACCGCAGCAGCTTCACAAAGCCGAAAGCGACCTTGTCGCTCGTGCCTTGCGGGACCACGTGGACATCGAGATCAACATCGAGATTGACCTGCCGGACCATCGGGCGGGTATCAAACGGCTTCATGACTGCACCTGCACTCCAAACACTGCGCTGATCGGTGTGATCATACCACAGTGTGACCGACCCTGTTTCGTAAAAAACACAACGCTGGGTGCAGTTGAGAGTTCCGGCGCGGCGATCATCAAGCCGGAAGTGGCCCCTCTATGGCCACCCCCGCTGATGGTGTGCGCATCACGTCAGAGGGATAATCCGCGCAATCAGGCTGCGCAAAGCGCCGGGCTGCTCCATCGGGCGGATGCGGCCGTATTTGGCACGGCGCGACTGGGAATCATCAATGCAGACAGTGCGGTACATGCGATCTGGCCGGCTGGACCAGATGGTCGGCTTTTCCATAGTCGCGTCCCCGATTCGCAGAATATGATTGAGATGGGATAACACGAAACTGTGGAAAACCTATTAACAAGCTGCGGACAGCGCCATTTTTGTCACGGCCTACTCACCCGACGCGGTGCACCCCGGCTTCGCGCACCGCCGCCAGCGTGGGATAGCCGTTGACCGCCATCAGCAAGTCAGCCTCGGCGAGGATGGAACGCAGCACCCACGCTGCCCCGGCGGCACCGCCCAGCGCGAGGCCATAGGTGTAAGGCCGCCCGACGCCGACGGCGCGCGCGCCCATCGCCAGCGCCTTGACGGCATCGGTGCCCGAACGCACGCCGCTGTCAAACAGCACCGGCACATCGCCTGCGGCTTTCACCACATCGGCCAGCAGATCGATGGTCGCGATCCCGCCATTGGCCTGACGCCCGCCGTGGTTCGAACAATAGATCGCATCCGCCCCGGTATCGACCGCAAGGCGCGCATCATCGGGATGGCAGATCCCTTTGAGAACGATCGGCAGTTTCGTCACCGATTTGAACCACGCCATATCCTCCCACGTCAGCACCTGCCCGAAGGTCGCGGCCCAGGTGAAGATCGCCGCCGCCGGATCTTCCTCGGGCGGCTTGGCCAGCAGCGAGCGGAACACCGGATCGGAGAAGTAATTGACCAGCACTTTGCCGCGCAGCTGCGGGAAGTTCGAAGCGTTGAGATCGCGCGGGCGCCAGCCGGTCACCCAAGTGTCGAGGGTGACAACCAAGGCCTTGTAGCCCGCATCCTCGGCCCGGCGGATCAGGCTTTCGGCCAGCTCGCGGTTGCGCGGCGTGTAAAGCTGGAACCAGGCTGGCGTATCACCGCAGGCGGATTTCACATCCTCCAGCGGATCATTGGCAAGGGTCGAGGCGCAGAATGGCACCCCTGTCATGGCCGAGGCCCGCGCCGCAGCCAAATCGCCGTGGCGATCCTGTGTCGCTTCGCCATTGAGGCCAATCGGCGCCATGAACAGCGGTGTAGGATAGGTGTGACCGAACAGCTCGATCGAGAGATCGCGCGTGCTGCAATCCACCATCATCCGCGGCACCATGCCCCAGTGGTGAAAGGCCGCCGCGTTGCTTTTCTGGGTATGCTCGTCACCGCAGCCGCCCGCGACATAATTGGTCATCATCGGGCCAAGCGCTTCGTGGGCGCGCTTTTCCAGCGTGGCAAAATCGACAGGATAATCGGGCAGGATGCCCTTCAGCCCGGCGTTGTAGATCTCGTTCTGCATCGCGCCGAAATAGCTCACGCGCGCCTCTCCCTGTTGCTTGTGCTTTACGAGGCAGCTTGGCGGCAAATCACCGCCTTGCCAAGCCGGTCAGGCGAAGAAGCGTTGCAGCCGCGGGCGCACTTTGAGGAATTGCAAGTAGGCCGCTTCGAGCAGGCGCAACACAAGCCGGTTGCGCGCGAGCAGCCCCAAGGGACGCAGCACGGGGATGGCCCGCCACATCGCGGCAAAGGCCGCCGCGCCGCTGACCACTTCGCCATTCTCCTCAGCATGGAAGCGCGCGAGCAGCGCAGCCCGATCAATCGGACAGGCCGGATCAGCCCCGGCCGCGACATCGACGAAGGTGATCGCCCCGCGCGTGTCGAGGCGCCGCATCAACGCGATTTCGCGCAGGCACAGCGGGCAGGCGCCATCATACCAGACCTTGAGCGGAGCGGATGTCATCCCGGTTGATGTGAGCGCTTGGAGCGCGATTGCAAGGTGTCAGATGAAACCGCGCGCCTCGTAGTGATCGACCGGCGGCGGCGGCACGCCGGTATCATCGGCCAATTCGGCAAAGGCTTGATCCTGCGATAGGAACACGCGGCCGTTCAGTTCTTCGATCAGATGGCTGCGGTGCAGCCGATCCATCACCGGGCCTTTGACTTCGGAGAGATGCAAACCCACCCCTGCCTCGCCAAGGCGGTGGTTGATCGCCTCAAGGCTTTCCAGCCCCGACGCATCCACCGCATTCACCGCGCTGAACATCAGCACGACATGGCGCAATTGCGGCCGCTCGGCGACGAGTTCGAGGACGTATTCCTCCAGCCAGCGGGCGTTGAGATAAGTCAGGCTTTCATCAATCCGCAGCGACAGGAGGTGCGGCAGGGTGATGACAGCGTGCCGCTCGACATTGCGGAAATGCCCGGTGCCGGGAACGCGGCCCACGATGGCGGCATGGGGGCGGCTCGCGCGCCACAGGTAGAGCAGCAGCCCGACCACAACGCCTGCGATCACGCCCAGCTCAACCCCTGCCAGCAGGGTCACAATGATCGTTGCGGCATGGGCTGCAAAATCGGCTTTGGAATAGGCCCAGAGCTGGCGCGGGGTCTTGAAATCGACAAGGCTCAACACCGCAACAATGATCGTCGCGGCAAGCGTAGCCACCGGCAGATGGAACAGCAGCGGGGTGAGGTAGAGCGAAGCGAGCGCGATCCCCACAGCGGTAAAGGCTCCCGCCGCGGGCGTCTGCGCGCCAGCATCGAAATTGACCACCGAACGAGCGAAACCGCCCGTCACCGGATAGCCGCCCGAAAGCGCGCTCGCGATGTTGGATGCGCCAAGGCCGATCAGCTCCTGATCCGGGCTGATGCGCTGGCGGCGCTTGGCCGCAAGGGTCTGCGCCACCGAGACACTCTCGACAAAGCCGATGATCGAGATGAGCAGCGCTGGCACCCACAATTGTGCGATCAGGGCGGGATCAGCCGAAGGGACGGTGAACGGCGGCAGCCCTTGCGGGACCGCGCCGACCACGGCGACGCTGCGGTTGCCCAGATCAAGGCCGATCACCGCCACAATGGTAAGCGCCACGGCCACCACCGGCCCGGCCTTGGCGCTCATATCTGCCGCGCGGGCTGACATGCCAAGGCCCTGCAAGGCAGGCTTCAGGCCCTTTCTCACCCAGAACAGGAATGCCAGCACCGGAATGCCGATCGCCACGGTCGCCGGATTGATCGCACCGAGATTGCTGACGAGGCCATGCAGCATGGCGGGCCAAGTCTCGCCCTCCGCCCTCACCCCGAGGATATGCTTGAGCTGCGAGGTCGCAATCAGGATCCCGCTCGCAGTGATGAAGCCGCTGATGACCGGGTGCGACAGCAGGTTCGCAAGGAAGCCGAGCCGCAGCAGTCCCAGCACTGTCAGCATCACCCCCGACAGCGCGGCAAGCGTAACCGCCGCTTCGAGATATTCGGGCGTGCCGACCGGCGCGACTGCACCTGCTGCGCTCGCTGTCATCAGCGAGATGACAGCTACCGGCCCCACGGCCAGCGTGCGGCTAGTGCCGAAGATCGCATAAAGCACCAGCGGCATGATCGAGGCATAGAGCCCGACCACCGGCGGCAGGCCTGCGAGCATCGCATAGGCGAGGCTCTGCGGGATCAGCATGATGGTGACGATCACCGCCGCCATCAGATCGCTTGTCAGGACCGCGCGGTCATAGCTGCGCCCCCATGCGAGGATCGGGAAGAAGGCCGCCATGCGGCTGTGCGGGCGCATGGTCAGGCGGGCCGGTCAACCAGCCGCACCAGCATCATGCCAGCCAGCATCGCCGCAAGGAAAATCGCCGCCGCAGGCGCATCGATTGCCAGCGCGGCGAAGCCAGGCCCCGGGCACAGCCCGGCAATCCCCCAGCCGATGCCGAACAGCGCCGAGCCGCCGATCAGCCGCGGCGTCAAATCGCTGCGATTGGGCAAGGCAAAGGCTTCGGCAAAGAGCGGGCGCTGCATGCTGCGTTGCACGATCCAGGCAAGCGCCATCACCATCACCGCACCGCCCATGACGAAGGCGAGCGTCGGGTCCCACGCACCAAGCAAGTCAAGGAATCCGCGCACGCGTGCCGGATCGGTCATCCCGCCGAGCGCCAGACCCGCGCCGAAAATCGTGCCTGAGGCGAGCGCCACCACAACAGCGCGCATCATGGCAGCACCACGATGCCAAGGGCATTCATCACCGCCACGGTGGCAAAGCCGGTCACCATGAAGCTCGCCGTGGCGACGAGCGAGCGCTGCGACAGGCGGCTCATCCCGCATACGCCGTGGCCACTGGTACAGCCGCTACCCAGCCGCGTACCGATGCCGACAATCACCCCGGCCGCTGCCAGCAGCAGCGGTGAGGCAAATTGCGGCGCGGGCGCGCCCGTCAGCAGCGTCACGATCAGCGCGCCAAGCGGCAGGCCGATAAGAAAGGCGAAAGCGGCGCTGCGCGGCATCGCGCCCTCGCCAATGGCAAAAGCGCGCGCGGCAATGCCGGATACTCCGGCAATCCACCCTGCCCCCAGCAGCATCAGCGCTGCGGCAAGGCCAATCAGCACCCCGCCGGCAAGCCCCGCCACCGGAGCGGCATCGGGAAATCCGGGCAGGCTCGTTGCGAGGATACTCATACCGCATTCACCGGGATCTTGAGGTAGACAATGCCGTTTTCATCCGGCGGTGGCATGTGGCCTGCGCGCATATTCACCTGCACGGATGGCAGGATCAGGCGCGGCATGGCGAGCGTCGCATCGCGGGCTTCGCGCATCGCGACGAATTCATCTTCGGTGATGCCATCATGGGCATGGATATTGCCCGCGCGTTCTGCGGCAACCGTCGTCTCCCAGACATATTCGGTGCGGCCCGCGGGCAGATAATCGTGGCACATGAACAGGCGGGTTTCCGGCGGGAGCGCAAGGATGCGCCGCAGCGAGCGGAACAGGCTGCGCGCGTCACCACCGGGGAAATCCGCCCGCGCCGTGCCGTAATCGGGCATGAACATGGTATCGCCGACAAACACCGCCTCGCCCACGACATAGGCAATGCAGGCCGGGGTATGGCCGGGGACATGCATCACCGTCACCGGCAGTGTGCCGATGCTGAAGGTATCGCCATCCGAAAACAGCGCATCAAATTGCGAGCCATCGCGCTCAAACGCGGTGCCGGCGTTGAACAGCTTGCCGAACACGTTTTGCACTTTGGTGATATCCGCGCCGATGGCAATCTTGCCGCCCAGCTTCTCCTGGAGATAGGGCGCCGCCGACAGGTGATCGGCATGCGCGTGCGTCTCCAGCAACCAAGTCACTTTCAAATTATGCGAATTGACATAAGCGATCACCGCATCCGCCGATGCGGTCGATGTGCGCCCTGAGTTGGGATCGTAATCGAGCACCGAATCGATGATCGCCGCCTCCAAGGTTGCAGGATCATGTGCGACGTAGGTGACAGTGAAGGTGGCGGGATCAAAGAAAGCCGCGATTTCAGGCCGCAGTGCGGCATCATCGCGCGCGCGCAGCACTTGCGCGGTGGCGGCTTCCAGCACCGGATCGTGGGCAGTCATGACATTTCTCCACTTCATTTTCATAAATCGTGTATATGTATTGCAATCCTGAAGTCAAGTGGTATGAAACCCGCATGAGCGATCCGACCGCCCTTACCCAACCCACCCTGCCACCATGCGCGGGCCTGCGCATAGGTGACACCGCGCCCGATTTTGAAGCGCGCAGCACCATCGGCCCGGTGCGCCTGTCGGCTTTCCGCGGGCGCTGGCTGGTGCTCTTCTCGCACCCGGCGGATTTCACCCCGGTGTGTACCACAGAATTCGTCGCCCTCGCCCGCGAAAGCGCTGCCTTCGAGGCCCGCGACTGCGCGTTGATGGCGCTTTCGGTCGACAGCCTGTTTGCCCATTTTGCGTGGCTGCGCCTGATCCGCGACCGGTTCGGCATCGAGGTGCGCTTCCCGATTGTCGAGGATCCCACTCTGGTGATCGGACGCGCCTATGGCATGGTCTCGCCGGCCGACAGCAACAGCGCGACCGTGCGCACCACCTTCTTTATTGATCCTGCGGGCACGATCCGCGCGATGAATTGTTACCCGGCCAATCTCGGTCGTTCCGTCCCTGAAATGCTGCGCATTCTCGATGGGCTTCAGGCGATTGATGCCGCGGGCGGGCTTGCTCCGGCCAATTGGCAAGTCGGGGATCCGCTGCTGGCCCCTGCCGCCCAATCGCTCGATGATGTCTTCGCGAGCGCCGAGCCGACCGGATGGTTTCTGCGCGGCGATGCCGATCTCTCGTCGGAGCAAGGCTGATGCGCGATGCCAAGACCGAAGAGGCGCTGGTCGAGCAGTTCAAGGCGGTTGCCCATCCCTTGCGGCTGCGCATTCTCACCGCGCTTGGCCAGAGCGAGCTCAACGTCGGCGAGATCGAACAGGCGACCGGCATCGGGCAGCCAGCACTCTCCCAGCAATTGGGTGTGCTGCGCAAAGCCGGACTGGTCGAGACCCGCAAGGAAGCCAAGCTGGTGTTCTATCGTCTGATGATTGCTGAACTTGCTGCCCTGTCGACCGTGCTCACCGGCCTCCTTCCCGGACAGGCAGCCGTACCCGGCGCCGCGCCCGCGGCGCCGCGGCCTTCCCCTCCCGGCGCTGCGCATTTCGCGCGCCTTTCGTGAAAGCCCTGCCATGACACAGACCGCACCCGCCAAGCCTGTCGAAGCCCTGAAGGGCGAGGATTGGGCCGGCGACATGGGCACCAAGTGGCTCAGCCATCTCGATCGCTTCGAAGGCATGATCGCCCCGATCGGCGAAGCCTTGCTGGCGCGCGCCGCATACCAGCCCGGTGAACGGGTGATTGATCTCGGCTGCGGCGGCGGGGCCACCACCCGCGTGATTGCCGCCGCCGTGGCGCCGGGGGGCGAGGCGGTCGGCCTTGATATCTCGCCCGACCTGACCCGCGAAGCGCAGGCGCGTGCGGCCGCCATGGGCCTTGCCAATGCCCGCTTCGTCTGCGGCGATGCCGCCACCACGCCGCTCGAAGGCGCACCCTATGATCGGCTGTTCTCGCGCTTTGGCTCGATGTTCTTTGCCGAGCCCAAGCGCGCCTTTGCCCACCTTCACACGCTGCTTAAGCCCGGCGCACCGATTGATCTGGCGGTCTGGGCGAACCCGCGTGACAATCTGTGGATGATGGAGATGATGGGCGTGGTGCGCGCGCATATCGACATCCCGCCCGCGGTGCCGCGCACGCCGGGACCCTTCGCCTTCGAGGATCTCGATTATCTCGCCGACGTGCTCGCCGCAGGCGGGTTCACCGGCATGGATGTGACGCCTTTTGTCGGCCAGCAGGCGGTCGGCGGGCCCGGGGCTTCGCCCGAGGACGCTGCCGATTTCGTGCTGGCGGCCATGGCGGCCGGGCGCGCGCTCGCAGACCATGGCGAAGCGGTGCAAGCAGCCGCGCGGGCCGATCTGGTGGCGCTTTTCACCAAGCGCCATGTCGCAGGCCAAGGCGTGATGATGGGGTGCAAGGCATGGTTGGTGCGCGCCATCGCCTGACAGACGCGGCCACGGATCGCTTTGCGCTGGCGGGCGCGCGCGCGGTGATCGCCACCATGCATGGTAAGGAACAGGTGATCGCGCCGGTGCTGGCCGATGCCCTCGGCCTTGTCTGCGACCTTGCCCAAGGGCTCGACACCGATGCTTTCGGCACCTTTTCGCGGGATCGCGAACGCACCGGGACCGCGCTGGATGCGGCGCGCGCCAAGGCCAAAGCCGCGTTCGCCCTTGTGCCCGGCGCGCGGGTTGCGCTTGCGAGCGAGGGCAGCTTTGGCCCCCATCCGCACATCCCCTTTGCTCCGATGGGCCACGAACTGGTGCTGCTGGTCGACCGCGAGACCGGGCTGGAGCTGGCAGGCCATGATACGACGCTCGATGTGCGCTATGCCCATGTCATCGCGCGCACGCTGGACGAAGCGCAAGGCTTCGCCGACCGCATCGGCTTTCCCCAGCACGCACTGATCGTGATGGGCTGCGCAGGCGGCCAACCAGCCCCGCACCTTGCCCTGCGCAAAGGCATCACCACCCCGGCCGCGCTCGCCGAAGCTGTCAGCATGGCCATCAGCGAAAGCGGTGCAGCCTGCGTCGAAACCGATATGCGCGCGCATTGCAATCCCACCCGCATGGCTGCGATTGCGCGGGCGACGCAGGATCTGGTGCGCCGCCATACGAGCCGCTGCCCCGCCTGCGTTTATCCCGGCTTTGCTGTGACCGAGCGCATCGCCGGCTTGCCGTGCGAATGGTGCGGCACACCCACCGCCTTGCCCATGGCCGAAGTGCGCGCTTGCATGGCGTGCGGGCACCGTGAAGAGCGCCCTGCCCTGGGCCCCACCCACGCCGATCCCGGCCTCTGCCCGCGCTGCAATCCCTGATAATTTGGCGAGCGCGGTCTTGTTCATCATGGTCTTGAACGGCCAAAGGACTTGCGGCAATCATCGCTCCATGAACACTGCCCAAACCTCTACCGCCCTTATCACCGGTGCCTCATCCGGCGTTGGCCTGTGGGCCGCGCAGGCGCTCGCCGCGCGCGGCTGGCATGTCATCATGGCCTGCCGCGACCTTGCCAAAGCCGAAGCCGCCGCGCGCGAAGTCGGGATTGATCCGGCTAGCCGTACGTTGCTCCCGCTTGATCTGGCGGATTTCGCCAGCGTCCATGACTTGGCCGAGACCACCCGCCAGCAACTCAAGGCAACGGGCCGCACGCTCGATGCGCTGGTGCTCAATGCCGCAGTTTACCTCCCGCGCGCGCAGGAACCGCTGCGCAACGCGCAGGGCTATGAAGTCTCGGTGGCGACCAATTATCTCGGCCACTTCCTGCTGGCGAACCTGCTGCTCGATGATCTGGCGGCAGCGCCCGCGCCGCGCCTCATCACGCTCGGCACCGTAACCGCCAATTCCGAGGAGTTCGGCGGCAAGATCCCGATCCCGGCGCCCGCCCATCTCGGCGAATTGGCGGGCTTCGAGGCTGGCTTCGGCCCGCCGGTCGCGATGATTGATGGCAAGGCGTTCAAGCCGGGCAAGGCCTACAAGGATTCCAAGCTTGCGCTGATGATGATGAGCCGCGAACTTCACGCGCGCTATCATGCCAGCACCGGGATCATCTTTGCGACGCTCTATCCCGGCTGCGTCGCGGATACGCCGCTGTTCCGGCATGCGCCCAAGGCCTTCCGCACGATCTTCCCGTGGTTCCAGAAGAACATCACCAAGGGCTATGTCTCGCAGCCCCTCGCGGGCGAGCGGGTGGCGCAAGTGGTGGCCGATCCGGGCTTTACCCGCTCGGGCGTCCACTGGAGCTGGGGGAACCGCCAGAAGCCGGGGGCTGAGGCCTTTGCCCAGCCCTTGTCGGCGCGGGCGGAGAACGCGGCGCGCTCGGCCCGTTTGTGGGAGCTGAGCTGCGGTCTCGTCGGGCTTCAGGGCGCGCGGGTGCAGCAGGCAGCGTAAGGGTTTTTCTTCGGGTCACGGGCCAGGGCGAATAAGAACCTCGCCTTATACGGGGATATGCGCCGCCCGGCGGCATCCCGGTGCACAATTGGCCAGACCACGCGGCAGCCAAGAACCCATGCCTCTTTGCCCCCATGCGAAGAGGGCCGGATGGTTTCGGACGCGCAAGAGAGACTGGTGTGTGGCGCGCCCGGCAGGACTCGAACCTGCTGCCTCAAGATTAGAAGTCTCGCGCTCTATCCAGATGAGCTACGGGCGCGCGCCGCCACGTCCAATAGCGCGCTTTGCCTCGCAATCAAATGCAGCTAGGATAGCCGACAATGGAAAAAACGCCTTCCGCGGTCGATCCCTCTCCCGATCCCGCTGCCGCCTTTGATCGCGATCCCACAGACGGGATCATCGCCACCTCGCGCGCGCCGGGGTCGTTCCGCCATTACGACATCGTCATGGCGGCTTTCGTCGCCATTCTGCTGCTGTCGAACCTGATCGGCGCGTCCAAGCCGAGCTTCATCACGCTCCAATGGCGAGGCGTGGATTTTCGGCGCTGGCGTGCTGTTCTTCCCGATCAGCTACATCCTTGGCGATGTCCTGACCGAGGTCTATGGCTATGCCAAGGCGCGCCGGGTGATCTGGACAGGCTTTGGCGCGCTGGCCTTCATGGCCTTCATGGCATGGGTGGTGGTCGCCCTGCCCCCGGCCGAAGGCTGGCCCTATCAAAGCGATTACGAGCACGTCTTCGGCAACAGCTGGCGGATCGTGCTCGCGTCGATCACCGCCTTCTGGGTCGGCGAGTTCGCCAATTCCTTTGTCCTCGCCAAGATGAAGGTGTGGACCAAGGGGCGCTTCATGTGGATGCGCACCATCGGTTCGACCTTTGTCGGTCAGGGGCTCGACAGCCTGATTTTCTACCCGCTCGCCTTCTGGGGGCTCGCAGGCTGGCCGCCTGAAACCCTGTTCCAGGTGGTGCTGTCGCAATGGCTGATCAAGACCGCGTGGGAGGCCTTGCTCACGCCCGTTACCTATGTCGTGGTCAACCGTCTGAAGGCCGCCGAGGGTGTCGATCTGTTCGATATGGACACGAATTTCTCGCCCTTTGCGAGCACGGCGACCAAGGCTTAAGTGGGCTGATCCAGCAGGGCCTCGTCCGCCACAATCTCGACGCGCCAGCCCAACCCGAGCCGGCCCGACAGCAGCTTCATGTCTTTTTCGGTCGGCGCGCCGAACAGCGCCGCATGGCTTTGCGCGAGCCTGAGCAGCAGGACACCATCCTGCACCAGCAGCCGGCTGACCTGCAACGAGCGCGGCGAGCGGGCACCCAGCCGCCGGGCGAGCCGCAGCGCAAGGCCCCAGCGGATCGCTTCCTCAAGCGCTTCGGGGCTCGCCAGCAGCCGCACGCGTTCGGGCAGATCAAGCTGGTTGCCATTGGCCGCAATCGCGGCGGCCATCATCGCGCGGCCCTTGCCGTCAACCCCGATCCAGCGCTTCTGCAAAGCCCAGTCGATCGCTTGCGGCAGGCGCACATTGGGCTCAATCTGCATCGCTGCGAGCGCCAGCGTGGTCGCCGCAAGCCGCAGCCTTTCGCTGCCATGTTCGCGCGCGGGCGCGGCATCGAGCGTCCAGGCCGCCATCCGCGCGGCGAGCGTCGGCGGTGCACCGCGCTGGCTGGCGAAAGCGGAAATCCCGGCGAGCAGAGGGTCCTGCGCCCGCCCATGCGGCGGCAGGCGATCATAGAGCAGGCCTTCGCGCAGGCCCCAGGATGAAAACACGATCCGCACAGGATTGAGCCGCGTCAGCATCGCTTGCAGCAATACCGCCGCATCGGGCAGCTTTTCCATCCGCATCGTCGAAATGCGCCCGCGCGGGCGCGCGCCATCGTGGAATTCCGCCAGCGTCCCCGCGAGAGCGAGCGCAGTCGCAGGATCAAGCTCGAACCCGTGGGGATCGCTCAAGGGATGGCGGGTTGATTCCATCGCGAACACCGCCATCGCGCGCCATGTCCCGCCCACCAGATAAAGCGCGCCATTATCCTCGGGTGCCTTGGGAGCGAGATCCCAACCGCCCTTGCGGATCGCCTTGTCGAGCGCCTTGCGCATCTCGCTTGCCCCGCGCCCGCGATATTCGGGCAGACGCAGCGTGCCCAGCGGGAGACTGCTGGCCGCACTCGCCCTGCCCTCGCCCACGCGCACCAGTTCAAGACTGCCGCCGCCCAGATCGGCGACAATCCCGCGGGCATCGGGAAAGGCCCCAATCACGCCATGCGCGCTGAGGATCGCTTCTTCCTCGCCCGAAATCACACGCGGTTCGAGCCCCATGGCGCGCAGCTTGGCGACGAATTCCGGGCCATTGCTGGCGTCGCGCACCGCGGCTGTCGCCACCACCTCGACATCATCAACCGCGAGGTCTTCCAGCAGCAAGGCAAAGCGTGCGAGGCCTCGCAAGGCCAGTTCGACCGCTTCATCCGCGAGTTTGCCGGTGGTCGCGATATCGCGGCCGAGCTTGGCGGTGACTTTCTCGTTCAGCAGCACGGTGGGCGCGCGCATCGCCCCGCCATAGACGACCAGCCGCACCGTGTTCGAACCAATGTCGATAATCGCGCGCTGGGGCGTGCTGCCCGCAAATGTGCCGTCGCGGTCCGAGCGCCGCTTGCGATACGTCATTCCTGCAACAATCCTATCCCGCACGCCCCCGGCGCAGCGACAATTTCGGCACCGCGCCTGCCTCCAGCGCCCCGCCCCGCCCCGACAGCGACGGGTTCGTCATGAAGTAGCGATGGCAGTTGAACGACCTGCCATCGGTTTCAACCCGTGAATAGCTCCCGTCCGAATGCAGCCACCAGCTTTGTTCGGTATCAAGCATATTGGCGAGCAAGACCTGTTGCAGCACCTGATCATGCACCGTGCGGTTGAGGATCGGGATCAGCGCCTCGACCCGGCGATCGAGGTTGCGGCTCATCAGATCGGCGGATGAGATATAGACCGCCGCCTGCGCGCTCGGCAGCGGCGCGCCATTGGCAAAGGCGTAAATCCGGCTGTGTTCGAGAAAGCGCCCGATGATCGATTTGACATGGATGTTCTCGCTCAACCCGGCGATACCGGGCCGGAGGCAGCAGATCCCGCGCACCACCAGTTCGATCTGCACCCCGGCATTGCTCGCGGCATAGAGCCGATCAATCATCGCCTGATCGGTGATCTGGTTGCACTTGATCCAGATCGCCGCCGGCTTGCCCTGCGCGGCATGGGCGATTTCGGCATCGATCCGGCGATAGATTTCGGCGCGCAGATCAATCGGCGCGATCGAGATGCGTTCGAGCGCATGGGGTTCGACATAGCCGGTGACGAAATTGAACATCTTGGCCGCATCGCGCCCCAGTTTGGGATCGGCGGTGAAGAAGCTGAGGTCGGTGTACACCTTGGCGGTGACGGGATGGTAATTGCCGGTGCCAAAGTGGCAATAGGTGCGGAAAGAATCGCCTTCGCGCCGCACCACCATCGCGACCTTGGCGTGGGTTTTCCAATCGGTGAAGCCGTAGATCACCTGCACGCCCGCGCGTTCCAGCTTGCTCGCCCATTTGAGGTTCTGCTCCTCATCAAAGCGGGCTTTGAGCTCGACCACGGCGGTGACTGATTTGCCGGCCTCGGCAGCCTCGATCAGGGCGTTGATGACATTGGATTGAGAGCCCGCGCGATACAGCGTCTGCTTGATCGCCACCACATCGGGATCGGCCGCCGCCTGACGCACGAAATCGACCACCACCTCGAAGCTTTCATAGGGGTGATGGATGATGATGTCCTTTTCGCGGATCGCGGAAAAGGCATCGCCGTCATGTTCGCGGATGCGTTCGGGAAAGCGCGGGGTGTAGGCATCGAATTTGAGATCGGGGCGATCTTCGGCGACGATCTCGGCAAGGCCATCGATCCCGATCATGCCATCGGTCTTGATAACCGCCGCTTCGGTCACGCCGAGCTGTTGGAGCAGCAGGTTTTCGGCCTTGGGATCGAAATCCTCTTCCAGTTCGAGCTGGATCACCTGCCCGCGCCTGCGGCGCTGGATCGCGCTGCGGAAGGTCCGCACGAGATCTTCGGCCTCTTCCTCGATTTCGATATCGCTGTCGCGCAGCACCCGGAACAGGCCATCGCCTTCGATGGTGAAACCGGGGAACAAGGCTTCGGCATAGCGCTGGATCAGGCTGGCAATCGAGATGTAGAGCGCCTCGCCCTCACCCGCGATATCCCCGGGCACGCGCACGAACCGCGGCAGCGCGCTGGGGATCAGCACCATTTCGATCAGCTGTTCGCTGTCCGCATCGCGGGTGAGCGTGAACAGGAGACCCATCCCTTCGTTCTGCACGAAGGGAAAGGGATGCGCCGGATCAAGCGCCTGCGGGGTAATGATCGGGAGGATTTCCTCAAGGAAAAACGCCTTGAGCCAGCGATGCGCGGCCGGCTTGACCCGCCGTTCATCGGCGACGTGGATATCCGCACCGGCCAGCGCGACCCGCAGATCGCGCCAGATTTCCTGCTGGAGCGCCGAAAGCTGCGCCAGCTTCTCGCGGATCGCCGCAAGCTGCTGGCTTGGGCTGCGCCCATCGATCGAAGGCTCGCCCAGCCCGCGCTGCACCTGCCCGACCAGACCCGCCACGCGGATCATCATGAATTCATCGAGATTGCTTCCCGAAATCGACAGGAAACGCAGCCGTTCGAGCAGCGGATAGGCTTCGTTGCGCGCCTCGGCGAGCACCCGCTCGTTGAATTGCAGCCACGACAATTCGCGGTTGAAATAGGGGGATTCATCCGGCCCGAGCGCGGGCAAGGGCTCGCTCGCCGCGTCGGTTGTTCCGGTGGGACTATCCATCGACTGTGTGCTCATTGCTTTGCTGTCAGGCCGGCGCTGCTGGCCCCAGCGCCATGTTCGCACCCGCCGCTGGTGTAAATCACCAAGCTGCGCTTGTCACACAAATGTCGTTTGGCGTTCACGCGGAAAAGAAGGGGTGCATCAGATCAAGGCGCGGCTGTCGGCGATCTGGGTGATGCCGCGCTTGCCATGGGCATCGCGGCCCAATTGCACGATCACATCGATGACGCTCGCCGCATAGGCAATCGTATCCGACCGCGTCAGCCCGATCCCGGTCTGCATCACCATCAGCGCCAATTGCTCGAGCGCGCCGCGCAGGCTGTTGGCATGGATGGTCGAAAAGCTGCCGGGATGGCCGGTGTTGATCGCGCGCAGGAAGCTGACGCTTTCCGCGCCGCGCAGCTCGCCCAGCACGATGCGATCGGGCCGCAGCCGCAGCGCGGCTTGCAGCAATTCATTGGCGGTGACCTTGGCCTCGCCGAGCTCGCCCTTGACTGCGACCAGCCCCACCGCATTGTCGCCGGGAAAGCGCAATTCGGGCGTATCCTCGACCAGCACGACCCGTTCTTCGCGCGGGATTTCGCCAAGCATGGCGTTGAGGAAAGTCGTCTTGCCGGTGCTCGTCCCGCCCGAAATCAGGATCGTGCGCCGCGCCCGGATCGCCGCGCGCAGATAGGCAATCGGTTCGGCCTGGGGATCGGGCAAGGTCACCTGCGCCTCGCCCTTGAGCGGGCCGGTGTCATAGGCATCAAGCGGCAGATCAAGCCGCCGGTGGCGGCGGATCGCCATCACCCAGTGCTGACGCGCCGCAGGCGGGCCGCAGAACTGGACACGCGCGCCATCGGGCAAAGTGGCCCCGAGCAGCGGATGTTCGCGGTTGATGCCCTGATGGCTCACCCGCGCGACCTGTTCGGCGAGCCGCTGCACCAGCCGATCATCAATCTCGGGCGTGGCGATGCATTGCATCCCCGGATTGGCGGCGTCTTCAATCCATACCTCGCCGGGGCGATTGACCATGATTTCAGTGATCGTGTCGCGTTCAAGCCAGCGGCGGAACGGCGCGAGATAGGCGTCGAGATAAACGCTGCGCTCCGCAGCAAGCGGCGGCGCGGCATCCTCTGCCGCTTCGCCCGCGAGCCGGTGAATATCCGCGCTCATCGCGATCAGTTGCCGATGGTGCTGAAATCAAGATCACGCGCGAGGAAGACGCGGATCGGTTCGCCCATGCGCACACGGATCGTCGGGCTGATCTGGCCCTGCGATTGCACCGCCGAACTGGCGGCACTCTGCGCGCCGCCGGCGATCAGCACCCCGCCGACCCCGCCTGTCGCCACCGCGCCGAGCCCGCCAATAACCGAGAACAACAGCCCCGATCCGAACCGCCGCAGGAAGTGGCTGTTGACATCGCCTTCGAGCCCGGTCGTCCCGTCATAGCCAATCGCGGGCGAGGCCAGATTGACCGAGACCCCATCGGGCCGGATCAGCCGCGTCCAGATGACATAGGCGCGGCGCTGGCCTTGCTGCACGCCCGATTGATACTGGCCGATCAGGCGCGAGGAGCGCGGGATCAGCAAGCGCTTGCCATCGAAACTGCGAACATCCTGACTGACCACGGCGCGGGCAAAGCCCGGCACATCGGTGTTGATCGCGGTTTCAAGGATCGCCGGGATCAGTGTGCCCTGCGTGATCGTGGTCGAGGGGTTGACCATCGCGGTCGCCCGCGCGGTGCCGCCCCCCACCCCGCCAATGCGGTTGGCAAAGGCTGAAGCCGGATCAGACCCGGCGCTCGCCCCTGCCGCGTCGGGCGTGGCTACCGGTGCTTCGAGCACGCGCGGTGCGCTGTCCGCACCCCGGCTGCCATCGAAGATCAGGCTCGGGCTGGCATAGGGATTGGTGACGGGCGCTGCGGCCACGCCGGGCTGGTTGACCATCACCGGCTGCGGCGCCGTCTCGACCGGCACCGCAGGCGGAGCGAGCGTGGGATCAACCACCGGGGCCTGCGCCACCAGCGGCGCTGGCACTTCGGCAGGGGGCGGCGCGATTTCGGGATTGCCAATCGTCGCTGGCTGCGGAGCGCGGGCGGTTTCCATCGCCCAGAAGGTCAGCGCGCCGATCCCGCAGATGATCGCGACGCCAGCCGCCAGCCCCAACCCGTCGCCGCGCGCCTTGCGATCGACCACCGCGGGAAAGGCGGCGCGGCTGGCAAGATCAATGATCTCGGCCGATTCCTGCTCGCGCGGATCGGCTTCAAGCCCTGTTCCCTTGCGGGGCGGGATTCGCGTGGCTAGACGCATCACATCATCTCCGGCTTGGTGAAAAGCATGATTCAGGCCCCCTTGCCTGCACGCTCGGCGCGCTTTGACTTGCCCTTGGCTGGCGGCAGCAGACTGGTGTTGGTCAAGGTCGCAACCTCATCACCAAACCGCAGGATGATCTGCGCGGGCATGCCATCAATCACGATGACATCATCGCGCACGATCGAGTTGACCGGGCCTTCATTGCCTTCGTCATCAAGCGTCAGGATCGCCGGGACCGCGCGGCCCGCTGGCCAGACGAGGAACACCGCCTCGCCATTATCGTAAGTCCGTTCCGGCAGCAGACCGGGTGAACCCGCCCCCGACCATGCAAAGTTAAGCTGCGCCGGATCAACCACCGCGAACCGATCGGCCGCCGCGGCGGCGGCCACCGGATCGGCAGCCGCACGCTCGGCCTCGGCGGCGGCGGCAAGACGGGCTTCTTCCTCGGCCCGCTCGATATCGGGATAGCGGAATTGCAGCACATAAAGCGGCGCATTGCGCGGGCTGGCGATCAGATCGAACAGGTAGGTGCGCCGGCTTGTCACCACCGTCAGATTGGTGCGGGCCGCAGGCTCAAGCGGCTTCACAAACAGGATCGATTGCGCGCGGTTGGGCTGGACCTGCCAGGCCGCACTGTCACCGATGGCGACATTCTCGATCACTTCATCGGGGCCGAACTTGATCGTGGTCTGCACCTTCACCCGCCCTTGGATCGGGACAACCTGTGCCTCTTCAAACACGCGGGTCTGGATGCGCGGATCGCTGGCCTGTGCCGGTGCAACAGCCAACAGCACGGCGATCACAGGGGCCGCGAAAATCGGGCGGCGGATCATGAATAGGTCTCCGAAGGTTTGGGAGCGGCAGCAGCAGCCGGGGCGCTGGCCTGCGGCTTGGCCGCCGCGCGGAAGCGGTTGCCAATACCGCGGGTGCGCGATGTGGCGGGATTGAGCAGGGCCGCCTGTGCGCCGCCCGCAGCCGTCGCGGTGATGCGGGTTTCGCGGATCGTGCTCGCCGCGCTCGCCCCATCATTGGCAGCGGTGAGTGCCGCAGCAGGCACAATATCAACCCGGCGCGCGGCGGTTGGCGCGGTGGCAGGCGCACGCGCCGCCGCGAGCGCTGCCGTGACCGTCGCGGCATTCGCCGCCGCAGGCGCAAGCCGCGCGAGATCGGCCGCGGCGCCGCTGCTGCGCCGATCCGGTGCAAGGCCGAACACCTGCCAGCCCGACACCATTGTCGAAGCAATCCGCAGCGCCATGAACATCAGCGCGAGATGCACCGCCCCCACCAGGAAGAAGCCCATCGCCGCTTGCTGATCAATCACCCCCGGCACCGCCACCAACTGGGCAAGGATCGGCACGGCCAGTTCGAGCATGATCGATCCGCCCAGCACTGCCAAGAGCGGCGTGATCGCGAGCAACACCAGCCCCTTGAGCCAGCCGGCAAACAGGCCGCGCGTGCCTTCGAACAGCGCCAGCACCACGAAGATCGGGCCAATCGCCAGCAGCAATGCAAGGCCGATCCGCGCTGTCACCAGCAGGCCGACCGTTCCCAGCAGCAGCAGCATCGCGCCGAGCCACATCATCCCGCGCGGCGAGAAGGCGTTGATGTCCTTGGTCTCCCCGCCGGTTTCCTGAAGCGCGAGAAACACCACATCAAGCTTCTGCGCGAACACCGCGGTGGCCGAGCCTTGCGTCCCGGTGAGGATGCGGGCGATTTCATCCGGCCCGCCGATGAAGATGTTGTAGAAGAACGTCGAAAAGGCCACGAAACTGGTGGCAAAGCCCACCACCAGCCCCAGCGTCATCATCTTGGGCAGGAGCACCCGCACCGACAGGTTCGAGCGGCCGAGCATCAGCGAGATGCCGAAAAAGGCGACGTAGAACACCAGCATCAGCGTGAGCGCGAAGGTCAATTGCCCTTCGCTCCCGAACAGGCGGTTGAACGCCTGTTCCGAAACGCTGCCCGCGATGCAATCCACGGCCTTGAGCGCGGCTGCCACGCCTGCGCCCATATCCTCGACAGCCGTGTCGCAGCGCGCTGTCATTCCGCAGCCTGCCAGAGCGGCGCACCGCCATCATCGAGCGGCTGCGTGCCATCGGGCCAAGCCGCGCCGGTCAGCGCCGGGAACCAGGCTGCCGGCCTGTCCCCCACGGCCTCACGCAATTGATCGAGCCGCCGCACCGCGCTCTCGCGGCCGGAAAGGATCGTCAGCACTTCGGGCGCGCCCGACAGATCAAGCCGCACCACCACCGAAGCATCGGGCTGGCGCACAAGGAAGCAGCGCGAGTGAGCGGGCAGACTGCGGATCAGCGCCAGCTCGTGTTCGGTCAGGCCAAAGCCCTCGCAATAATCTTCGTGGCGGGCGCGGCTGTTGGGCATGAAGACCATCGTGGCGGTCTGTTCAACCAGGGCGGTCGCGATCCGGCTGTCGAGCGCATCGCGCGCGGACTGGGTGGCAAAGCCGACCAGCGCATTGCGCTTGCGCAGCGTTTTGAGCCAGTCACGGATGCGCGCGGCAAAGACTTCATCATCAAGCGCTTTCCAGCCTTCATCGATGAGGATCATCGTCGGCTGCCCGTCGAGCCGTTCATCGATGCGGTGGAACAGATACATCATCACCGGGGTGCGCAGCCGCGGGTTTTCGAGCAGCGCGGTCATATCGAAGCCGAGCACCCGCTGCGACAGATCAAGCCGGTCCTGCACATTGTCGAACAGCCAGGCATGTTCGCCCTCGCCGATCCATGCGCCCAGCCGGTCCGCCAAATCGCCCGGCTGCGGACGGCGTGCGCCCGCCAGCAATTCGCGGAAATGCCGCAGCCGCCGCAGCGACGGATCATTGGCATAGGTCGCATCGACCGCGGCGCTGACAGTGGCGAATTCCTCGGGCCCTTCGGCTTTGAGCAGAACGCTCAACCAATCGCGCAGGAAAGCGCGGTTGGCGGGCGTATCGGGCAAGCTGAGCGGGTTGAACCCCGTCGGCAGGCCCGGCGCGATGCGATCATAGCGCCCGCCGATCCCGCGGATGAACAGCTCGGCGCCGCGATCCTTGTCGAACAGGATGGTGCGCGGTTTGAACTTCTGTGCCTGTGCAGCGAGGAAATTCATCACCACCGTCTTGCCCGAGCCCGACGGACCGATCACCGTGAAATTGCCGAGATCGCCATTGTGGAAGTTGAAGAAGAACGGCGTCGCGCTGGTGGTTTCGAGCAGCGTCACCGCATCGCCCCAATGGTTGCCGCTGGCCTGTCCCAACGCAAAGCCGTGGAACGAGCCGAAGCCCGCCATATTGGCGGACGAAATCAGCGCGCGGCGGACGATATATTCCTCATTCCCCGGAAACTGCGCCCAGAAGGCCGGTTCGAGATTGGTGTCCTCGCGGACCGCGATCGCGCCCGTATCGGCGAGCGCGGCTGCGCAGGCCGCCATCGCATCGTCAAGCCGGGGCAGCGTGGTCTCACGCACCAGCACGGTAAGGTGGTGATCGCCAAAGCCCAGCCCGCCGCTGCCCAGAGCGTCGCGTGCGGCCATCATCTCGGCACGTTCGGCGGCCGCTTCCTCGTCGACCGAACGCGACCGGCGCAGCGCAAGATCAATCCGCTCACGCGCCGTGGTGCGTTCATTGGGCGCATAGCTTTCGGTGACGACCATCTCGTAAGGCAGGCGCAGCAACCCATCGAGCAGACCCGGCGAGGTCGCTTCAGGGTAGTCCTTGAGCCCGAGCATCGCGGCAAAATCAGGCGCGCCCGAACCGCGCAGCTCCATCGCATCCAGCCCGAAGCTGGCGCGGCGATAGGGCAGCATCTCGCCGATATCCGTGTCGGGCGCAGGGCGGCGCACCGGGCGCATCTCGCCATTATAAAGCGCCGACAGCAATTCGAGCATTTCGGAATGGGTGCCGCCGATTGTGCTGCCTGCCGCAGCATATTCGCCCAGCACGCTTGCCCCGTAGGACGACAGCGAGGCGACCATCCCGGTGATCGCGGCGCGCAGCGAGCGGATATCCTTGGGATCGGCGACCAGTTCTTCCTGCCCACGGCGCGAAAACAGCTTGGCCATGCGCTCGGGCAGGCCCGTCTTGCCGCGCGCCGGACGGCGGATCAGGGTGACAAACTGATCATTGATGAACAGCGCGCCGCCTGCCAGCCGCTCTTTCCAGCGCGCATCAATGTGGCGGCTCAGAGGATCGGGAAATTCCGCCTCAAGTTCGACCTCGACCCGGCGACGGATCACATGGTGATACATCACAAACCGCGAATCCAGCGTCGAGCGCAGCATGACTTCGCGGGTGGCGGCATGGGCGTTGAGCGCAGCGGAATCCTCGGTCTCGAACAGCAGGCCGGGCACCTGAATCGCGCTCATCACGCTGCCATCGCGCAGCAGCACGGTATTCTCGTCGATCAACCGGGCATAGGGCAGCCGGTCGCCGACCTTGGCTTCCTTCGCGCTCCACGCGGCAGCGCCGATCCATTTATGGGGCATAGGAGTTACACCCCCAGCGCTTGAAATTGGGCACGCGCGGGCATTTCGAGACCTTGGTGATCCACAGGTCGAAAATGCGCGGTTCGCGCAACGACACGAAATAGCCGATCACATGCATCGTAACGGGCACCGGGATGATCCAGAAGCTCTTGAGGATCAGGAAGGCGATTGTCGTCACCATCAGGTTGATGATGAAGAAATTCATCGTCACGCCCGCGAACATCTGCGGCCGGGTGAGCGCGCGGTGCACCGGATGACGGACAAGCTCGCTCATAAGCCGATGGCTCCCCTCGTGCCCTTACCCGGCGGCCGACTGGATACCGGCGACGATGGTGGTCGCGCCGAACAGGATGAAAACACCGATGATCACGGTCGCGCCAAAGCGCCAGTTCATCCGGCCCGTCAGCATCATGAAGCCGATCGCCGCCACCGCCATCACCGCCACCGTGGTCGCCAGGGTGCCGAGCAGCGTGCCTTGCAGCCACAGCAGCGCATTGTTGATCGGGCCGGAGCCGGCCGGATCAGTACCTTGCGCCTGCGCCATCGCGGGCAATTGGACCAAGGTGAGCAGTGTGGTCAGCCGGGCCAGGGGAACGTTCAGAAGTCTCATCAGATGGTCCATAGCTCATTCATGATTAAAAATCAGTATTTTGTTGATCGCGATCACTGGCTGGCAGGACGCGCCTGAGCGGAGAGTCGCCCCATGATCGCGGCGACATATTCGCGGGTCTCGCGGATATTGGGAATGCCGCCCGCGCGCTCCACCCGGCCCGGCCCGGCATTATAGGCAGCGAGCGCCTTTTCGAGATCGCCGCCGAAGCGGTTCAATTGTTCGCGCAGATAGCGCGCACCGCCTTCCAGATTTGCGTGGGGATCATCGGGATTGACGCCCAGATACCGCGCGGTCGCCGGCATCAATTGCGCAAGGCCGCGCGCACCAGCGGGCGAGACCGCGTTCTCGCGCCAGCGGCTTTCCTGCCACACCACCGCTTCGAGCAGGCTCGGGCTGAGATCATAACGCGCGGCGATCTGTTGGATGGTCGCCATGTAGCGCCCGGGGATGCGCGCGGCGTGTGCCTGCGGATAGGTTGCGGCCATGTCAGCAGTGGTGACGGTATCGGCATCAAGCGGCGGTGCAGGCGCGGCAACCCCAGGGCCTGCAACCCAGCGCGCGCCATCGCGATCGACTTCCATCACATCGGCCTGCGCCTCGGCGGCGCACAACGCCAGCAGCGAAGCAATCACACAGCGCCGGTCCTTGGAGAGAATCATTGGGGGCCCCTCATGCAAGCCCCTTTGGATATCCTAAATGACAGGCGGGTGACAGGCGCAAAGAAAGCCGTCAGCAAAGCGCAACAGGGTGACAGCCTCGTGGCCGGATCGCGACCAATCTGACCGCGCCAGTGAGCGCGGTGCAGAGAGGCCTCTGATCAAAGTGCGTGTCAGTCGCGCAAGGTCAGCTGGCTGGCGCTTTGGGGCTGGCTGCGGAACTCCCCGCGATCGAGCATGCGGATCGCACGGCGAGCCAGCAAGCGCGAATCAGCCACATCCCCGCTCGAAATCGCAAGGTCGAGCGAACCACGCGCCGCAAGAGCTTGGGCGAACAGCGCCCGTGCCTCTGCCTCCCGGCCGATATGAGCATAGGCAATGCCCAGATTGATCAGCACCGCCGGATCTTCCGGCTTGCTGAGGCGCGATTGTTCAAGAATGGCGATCGCTTCTTCGGTGCGCCGCGCGAGGATCGGCGCAGCCGCGAGATCGCCCGCTGGCTCCACATGCATTGCGGGAGCGGCCTCCATCTGCACGGAAGCGCCAAGGGTGAAAGCAAGCGCAGCGATGAACATGGGCGAACCTCCTGTTTCGATCCGACCACGAAGGTGCATCATGTTTCATCAAAATGCAACGCAACTGAAACATTGTCATCTTAATGCAATTTTTGAGACTCAACCTTCTGATTTTCCTGCGTCATATTTCTCGGAAAATTCGCCGAGACACGATCCGACGCGCGGCTTTTTATGTCACATTGGTCATAGTTGAGTCATAATTTCAAATCTGCCGCGAAACTGTAACGCTGCCAAGAATCTGTCACGCAGCCTGCCTAGCGCTTCCCCCGCACACACTTTCCTGTGGCGCTTACATCTTCCGATTCTCGGACTTTGGGGGAACGCTTGCCGTGAAAAACGTACAACGCACTCTTGTCATTGGTTGCAGCCTCATCGCCCTCGCGGGCTGCGGTGCTGATGAGATCGTTTCGCCGGGAACCGGCGGCGACATCATCATCAACAACCCGCCGCCCACACCCGGACCGACGCCGACGCCGACACCCACGCCGACCCAGTCGCTGGTGACCCCGGCAGCTGGCTGCCCCACCATCGCCACCACTGGCGGCCTGACCGATGCAGGCACCATCACGGGCCCGACCGGCACCTATCGCGTGTGCCGCCTGCCCGCGACCTTCACCTCGAACGATACGCTGCGTTATGTGCCCGGCCTGCTCTATGAAATCCGCGACCGCGTGAATGTCGGCACAGATCAGGGCTTTTCGAGCACCAACACCGCCGTGACGCTGACGATCGAGCCGGGCGTGATCCTCTATGCCTCGGGTTCGAGCTTCCTGGTCGCCAACCGTGGCAACCGCCTTGTCGCCAATGGCACCGCCGAGCGTCCGATCATCTGGACGAGCCGCGATAACGTTCTGGGCCTCGCCAACGATAACTCCGACCAGCAATGGGGCGGCGTTGTCCTGCTGGGCCGCGCGCCGGTTTCCGATTGCCGCACCGGCGTGTTCAACACTGCTGCCAATCCGACCGCCAATCCGCAATGCGAAAGCCAGCTGGAAGGGGCGGCCGTCGCCACTCCGTTCGGCGGCACCAATGCTGCCGACAATTCGGGCAGCTTCCGCTTCAACCAGATCCGCTTCTCGGGCTTTGAGCTTGCCCCGAACAACGAGCTTCAAGCGCTGACCACCGGCGGTGCGGGTTCGGGCACGGTGATCGAGAACCTGCTGTCGTTCAACAGTTCGGACGATGGCATCGAATTCTTCGGTGGCGGGTTCAACGCCCGCAACTTTGCCATCATCGGCGCGTCGGACGATTCGCTCGATGTTGATACCGGCGCGATCGTCAATCTCGACACCGTGATCGCGGTGCAGCGTTCAACCACCGGGGATCGCATCATCGAACTCGATTCGCCCAACGTGGCTGATCGCACTCCCTCGAATGCCATCCCGCAAACGCGCTTCCAGGTGAACAACTTCACCTTCGTGACCCGCGCAGGTGCCCCGCAGGTCATTCAGGCCCGTGGTGGTGCGGCGCTGGGCCTGACCAACGGGGTGATCCGCGCTGGCACCAACCACTGTTTCCAGATCGATGAGCCCGCCACGCTGGCGGCGCTGATCGGGGTTGATTCGGTGGTGGGTAACTGCCCGGCGACCGATCCGGTGCGTGGCGGTGCCGGCGTGAGCAATGCTGATGCCGCAGCGGCCATTAATGCCGGGACCAATAACAATCTCGCTTTCACCATCACGCTCACCAACAATGTGGTGAACGGTTCGAGCGAAGCGGGTCGCACCGCGTTCAACGCCAATGGTCGTTCGACCTTCTTCCCGACCCGTGCCTATATCGGCGCGATCGAGAATGCGGCGGCGCTAACGACGATCTTCGGCAGCTGGACCTGCAATTCGTCGACCCAGAACTTCAACAGCCCGCTGGGCAGCTGCACCTCGCTGCCCGTCTACAGCTAAGCGTTTGTTTGCATGGGGCGGGAGGCGTGGCTGCGTGCTGCGCCTCCCGCACCGCATCATCACCTGACCAATCGACCAACAGGGGCCGCGCTGCGGCTGTCATCATTCGAAGAGGCATTCATGAGGGGGCCTAGCACCATGCCGAAGGGCACGCGCCTTGCAGCTTTGCTGCTGCTGACCACGTCGCTGACCTTTCCTGCCGCGCTTCACGCGCAGGAGGCTCCGCCGCAGGAGAGCGCAAGCGACGCCGCGCCGCCAGAGGAAGAGCAGGACTATGTCCAGCCGGATATCTCCGTCCCTGGTGGCGGCATTGTGGTCACCGGGCGGCGCAACCGCAATCCCGAACGCGCGTCGACGCAGGTGCTCAGCGTCCTTTCCGAAGCCGATATTGCCCGCACTGGCGAAGGCGACATTGCCGGCGCGCTCGGCCGGGTCAGTGGGCTTTCGCTGGTCGGCAACGGGCGTGTCTTCGTGCGCGGACTGGGCGATCGCTACTCGCTCGCCCTGCTCAACGGCCTGCCCCTCCCCAGCCCCGAGCCTCTCAGCCGCGTGGTGCCACTCGACATCTTCCCGACGAGCGTGATTTCTTCCTCGCTGGTGCAGAAGACCTATTCGGCCAACTTCCCGGCGGAATTTGGCGGCGGGGTGATCAACCTCACCACCAAGGCGATCCCGCAGCGCGATTTCCTCGATGTCAGCGTAAGCATGGGCGGCGACACGCTGACGACGTTCCAGAACGGGCTGACCTATTTCGGCTCCAATTTGGACTTTTTCGGCTTCGACAATGGCAATCGGGATTTCCCGTCGGCCTTGCAGGGCCTGATCGACAGTGGCACGCGGGTCAATGATGCGCCCGCCGCAGTGCAACGCCAGCTTGCCGGGCAGATCCTGCCGCTCAATCTGGTCACCTTGCAGCGCAACGATACCCTGCCGGCCAATTTCTCCGGCAATATCACCGGCGGGGCCTCGTTCGAGGTCGGCGATGGCAATTATCTCGGTGTGATCGCCACCATCGGAATCACCAACAGCTGGCGCAACCGTTCAGTGATCAGCCAGCAGTTCGGCGATGCCGAAGCGGGCCAGATCATTTTCGATTCCAACACCTTCATCACCGACAACAAAGTGCTGCTGAACGGCCTTGTCGGGGTGGGTCTCGACATTGGTGAGCACACCATCCGCTGGACCAACCTCTACATCCGCGACAGCCTCAAGACCGCGCGTCTCGCGCGCGGCAGCGATGCCTTCACCGACATCACCCGCCCGTTCGATTTCCAGACCCAGCAGACCGGCTGGTTCGAACGCCAGCTGATCGACACGCAGCTGGTGGCGGAATTCAATTTCGACAAGCTCGAGATCGATCTGCGCGGCGGTTTTGCCCGCACGGATCGCGAGGCGCCCTATAATGCCATCGTGCCCTATATCCGCACCAATTTCCCGGTCGAAAGCGATCCCTTTGGCGACAAGTTCGTGGTCGATGTCGGCGCGGTGATCGGCGGGACCGAGCGGATTCAGGTCGGCTTTGAAGATCTCAACGAGCAGCTGTGGTTCGGCGGCGCGGATGTGACCTACGAGATCACCGATACCCTCTCGCTGACGGCAGGCTATGCCTATTCCGATACGGCAAGGCGCTCACTCTCCTTCATCATCCGCCCGCTTGTCCAATCGAGCGCGGATCGCACCACAATCCTGCGCGCGCTCGGCCTGCGGCGCCCCGGCGATATCTTCAACGGCGCAACGCTGGCAACCGATGCCAACGGGGTCGGCTTCTTCAACATCACGACCTCCGACCCGACCCCCTTCCCGGTGTTTGACGCGGCCTTGACGGTCCATGCCGGCTATGGCCTGCTGCGCTTCCGTCCGACCGATCGCTTCAACATCGAAGGTGGCCTGCGCTTTGAGGATGGCTTGCAAACCGCTGAACCCGATCCGGTGTTCGGTGCAGGCTTCCAGCCCACCCCGACACGGATCGCGAACCAATATCTGCTGCCCTCGGCCACCGCGACGTGGGAAGTGACCAACGATCTGCAATTGCGCCTTGCAGCCTCGCAGACGATTGCCCGCCCGCAATTCCGCGAGCTGGTGGAGCAGACCTATTTCGATCCGGAATCGAACCGCCGCTTCCGCGGTAACCCGTTCCTGCAGGATAGCGAGCTGATCAACGCCGAAGCCCGCGCCGAATATTACATGGGCGGTAGCCGCAAGGTGAGCCTTGCCGGCTTCTTCAAGAAGATCGACAACCCGATCGAGAATTTCCTGATCACCGCGCCGGGGATCATCGAAACCAGCTATGCCAATGCGCCTTCAGCGCAGCTCTATGGCGCGGAACTCGATCTCGCCTATGATTTCGATCTGTCGAACTGGGGCGGCTTCTTCAACACCAAGAAGCTGATGGTGTTTGCCAACTACACCTTCACGCAATCGAGCATTGCGGTGGCCGCAGGTGACGTGGCGCCGATACCCGGCGGCGTTGATCAGGCGGCGAGCCAGCTATTCGACGATGGATCACCGCTCGTCGGCCAATCGGATCACGTCGCGAACCTCTCGCTCGGCATTGAGGATACCGAAAAGCTCCAGCAGTTCACCTTCCTGCTCAACTACGCGAGCGAGCGGGTGACGTTGCGCGGCGGGGCGCTTCCCGATGTGGTCGAGGACCCCGGCCTGACAGTGGATTTCGTGGCGCGTTCGGAAGTGAAGCTGGGCAAGTTGCCGCTCGAACTCAGCTTCGAGGCGCGCAACATCTTTGGCCGCGACAATTTCGAATTCCAGGAAATCAACGGCAACCGCGCCGAGATCAACACCTTCCGGGTCGGCACGGCGTTCTCGGTCGGCGTGAAAGCGAGCTTCTGATCGGACATCGGACAGTGGGGGGGGGGGGCAGCGGGTAACCCTGCCCCCGTTTCGTCCCGGCGGCGCCTATGCCAGATCGAAGACGTAGCCCATCTGGCGCACGGTGCGCAGCGGATTGCCTGC
>Ga0308017_1000032_pt1 | contig 44750 bp, 37 predicted proteins | sample Neamet280_FD_203145 | JGI IMG/M metagenome (GOLD analysis project Ga0308017, IMG submission 203145) | Marine microbial communities from water near the shore, Antarctic Ocean - #280 | ecosystem: Environmental > Aquatic > Marine > Unclassified | place: Southern Ocean | collected 2014-10-01
ATTCGCCGAAACCCCTGATCTGGTTGAAGCAGCGCTGCGCAAAATCACGATCATAGCCACGCGCCACCATCCGTTCGACCATCATGTCCTGAAGTTCATCCACCATCCCACGGCTGCGGAAGGTCGCCATCGCTTTGCGCAGCCGGTTGGCTTCGAGACTGGTGAACTTCGCCGCATCCAGCGCGATCTTCATCGCCTGTTCCTGAAAGATCGGCACGCCAAGTGTTCGCCCGAGGATGCTGGTAAGTTCATCCGGGGGGCCATGTTCGGGCGCGGGCGCAGGGATCTGCACCGCTTCCGCCCCGCGGCGGCGCTTGAGATAGGGGTGCACCATATCGCCCTGGATCGGGCCGGGGCGGACAATCGCCACCTGGATGACGAGATCGTAGAATTCGCGCGGGCGCAGGCGCGGCAGCATGTTCATCTGCGCCCGGCTTTCGACCTGAAACACCCCGAGCGAATCCCCCTTGCGCAGCATCGCGTAAGTTTCCGGGTCTTCGCGCGGCACGCTGGCCAGCGTCAGATCGCGGCCATGATGCGCGCGCAGCAGATCAAGGCATTTCCTGATGCAGGTCAGCATCCCCAGCGCCAGCACATCAACTTTGAGGATGCCGAGCGCCTCGATATCGTCCTTGTCCCATTCGATGAAGCTGCGCTCAGGCATCGCGCCATTGCCGATCGGCACGGTCTCGGACAACGCGCCTTCGGTGAGGATGAAGCCGCCGACATGCTGGCCGAGATGGCGCGGCATCCCGATCAATTGCTGTGTCAGCGCGAGCACGCGCTTCAAATGCGGATCGGTGATGTCGAGCCCGGTTTCCGCGGCGTGCTTTTCCGAAATCTCGCGCCCCCACCCACCCCATACGGTGCGCGCAAGCGCGGAGGTGACATCTTCGGACAGGCCCATCGCCTTGCCGACTTCGCGGATCGCCATGCGCGGGCGGTAGTGGATCACGGTCGCGCACAGCCCCGCGCGGTGGCGGCCATATTTGCGGTAGATGTACTGGATCACCTCCTCGCGCCGTTCATGCTCGAAATCGACATCAATATCGGGCGGCTCCTTGCGCTCTTCTGAGATGAAGCGATCGAACAGCAGTTGGTGCTTGGCCGGATCGACCGAGGTGATGCCAAGCACATAGCAGACCGCCGAATTGGCGGCGCTCCCCCGCCCCTGACACAGGATCGGCGGCTCCTGACTGCGCGCGAAATCAACGATATCCTTGATGGTGAGGAAGTAGCGCGCGAGATCAAGCCTGGCGATCAGCGCGAGTTCGCGCTCCAGGGTGGCGCGCACCGTGTCGGGCAGGCCTTCGGGATAACGCCGCGCCGCACCGGCCCATGTCTCACTTTCGAGGAAGGCCTGCGGGCTCTGCCCGTCCGGGTAGATCTCCTGCGGATATTCGTAGCTGAGTTCATCGAGGCTGAAGGCGCAAGCATCCGCCACCTCGCGCGCGGCCGCAATCGCGTGGGGCCAGCGGGCGAACAGGCGCTGCATGGCGGACGGAGATTTGAGGTGCCGTTCGGCGTTGGGCCAGAGCAGATGCCCCGCCGCGGCCACCGTGGTCTTGTGGCGGATCGCGGTCATCACATCGTGCAGCGCGCGGCGCTGGGGGGCGTGGTAATGCACATCATTGGTGGCGAGCAGGGTGAGACCGTGCTGGCGCGCAAGCGCATCAAGCCGGTCAATCCGGGCGATATCATCCCCGCGATAGAGATAGCTTGCGGCAATGTGGCCAAGGCTCGGCAGCAACGCGGTGAGATGCGGCAGGAGATCAGGGAAAGGGGCGGTGTATTCGCTTATTGGCGCATAGGCCTCACGCAGCGGCACCACGTTGCTCGGCCCCGCAATGGTGAACCGCGCGGCGAGATCATCGGGTGGGAGCAGGATCAGCTGTACGCCCTGTTGGTGGGCCGCTAGCATCGCCAGCGTGATCTGGCACACCCCCTTGTCCTGCCATGCGCCCTCAGGCGTCGCCATCCGTCCGGCGCTGATCAGGCGGCAGAGGCGGCCATAGGCAGCGCGATCCTTCGGATAGGCGAGGAAGCACAGCCCCTCGACCGTCTCGATCCGCGTGCCGATCACCGGGCGGAGTTTCAGCGCCTTGGCCTCGGTATGCAGTCGCACCACCCCGGCAAAGGAATTGGCGTCGGCGATCCCGATCGCGTCATAGCCCTGCGCATGCGCGGTGAGCACCAGATCGACCGCGTCCGAAGCCCCGCGCAGGAAGCTGAAGCAACTCGCCAGCCCCAGCTCCACAAAGGGCGCGCGCGGCGGCGCTGCAACCGCGGCAGGATCAATATCAAGCGTGCGCTTATCAGGGGTGAGCGGGGCATCGGGCATCCTAGCCCCCGATTGCCCTCAGCCGCGCGCGCACCAGTGCCAGATCGGCGGCAAAGCGCGCGGTCTGTTCCGCGCGGGCCGCACCATCAAGCCGCAGCAGGTAGGAAGGATGTGCGGTGATCCACAACTCTGTCCCGTCGCCGAGATCAATCGCACGGCCACGCTCGCGGTTGACGCTGACAGTGCGGCCCAGCAGCCCGCGCGCCGCCGAGGCGCCGAGCGCGAGCACAAGGCGCGGGCGCAGCAAGGCGCGCTCTGCCTCCAGCCACCAGCGGCAGGTATCGATCTCCTTGGCCGTGGGGCTCTGGTGGAGGCGATGCTTGCCCTTCCAGGTAAACTTGAAATGCTTGACCGCGTTGGTGACATAGGCCGCGCCGCGATCAATCCCGGCGGCGGCAAGATGTTCATCAAGCACCTGCCCTGCCGGGCCAACAAAGGGGCGTCCCGCCAGATCTTCCTGATCACCGGGCTGCTCGCCAACAATCATCAGGGTCGCAGCGCGCGGCCCCTCACCCGGCACCGCGCGGGTGCCGCAGGTCGCAATCGGGCAATCGCGGCAGGCCGGAACTTGCGCGGCGAGCATGTCCCATGTCTGCGGCATGGCGCGAGCCTCACGCGCCCCGGCTGCCACCATCGCCGCCTCGCGTGCCTGTGCTCCGGCGATCAACGCGGGGATAAGCTCGGCCTCGGGCAGGTTTTTCCAGTATTTGCGCGGCATTTCCGATAACATCGCGGAGATCTTGAGCCGCGCCGGATTGAAGATCGAAGCGTAGTAAGACCGCCACAGATCCTCCACCGGATCGCCACTGGGCGCATCCTCGCGCCGCGCGGGCGGGCCTTCGCGCATGACTTCGCCATCCCAGTGGATGCTGCCGCGCGGGGTCAGGATCGACCAGCGCATATTGGCAAAGCGGCGCATGAAGAACGCCGCTTCGCTGCGAACGATGTGGTGATCGGGTTCAAACCACGCGACATAATGGAGCGCGCCATCCGCATCCTCGACTTCGCGGAAGCGGACAAAGGCATGCATCTTGTGCGCATCACGCCGCACCGCTTTATCGAGCTCCTCCAGGCGGCGGACATCAGGATCGGCGCGGTCTTCCATCAAGCGCGGGAACCGCTGCAAGCGCCACAGCACCCGGTAAAGCAGCGCAAACCGCTCGGGATCGGAATGGAGCGCCGCCTTGCTCGCAAGACCGAGAAAGCGGCGGTTGGCGCGCACCGGGGGCGCATCTTCCGGCGGCACGGGCAAGCGGCGATCCGTGGGCGCAAGCGCTTCGCCGGCGAACAGATCGCCTGTCATCCCCGACAAGGTCCACGAAACCCGATCAGGCGGCACATCGCACTGGATCAGCGCCCGCGCCCGTTCGCGCCAGAAAGCGACATCATCGGGCGCAGGCAGGTGCACGGCGTAGTGGAAGCCGAGGGAGACGTTTTGCATCGCCGTCATGCCACTCTCCGTTCGTGTCGAGCGCAGTCGAGACACCTTGCGCCAAAGCCTCTCGACTTCGCTCGAGGCGAACGGATGAAAGCAACCTCTGCCATCAGAACAGCTCCAGCTGCTGCCCGGCCGGCGCCAGCCTTGCGCGCAGATCAGCCCGGTCGGTCAGCAGCGTCGGGCGCCAGTCCACCGTGCAGATGAAGGGGCGCACCTTGGCAATCGAAGCGGTCAGCCGCGCCACATCATCAAGCCGCAAGCGGCGGTGCCGCCGTGCCGCGAGTATGCGCTTCACCGCCACCGTCCCCAACCCCGGCACCCGCAGCAATTGCTCTTTCGCAGCGCGATTCACATCAACCGGGAAGCTGCCGCGGAATTTGAGCGCCCATGCCAGCTTGGGATCAATATCCAGCGGCAGATTGCCATCGGCCTCGGCCGCGTTGGCGACATCCTCGACGCCGTAGCCATAGAAGCGCAGCAGCCAATCGGACTGATAGAGCCGGTGTTCGCGCAGCAAGGGCGGACGCTTGAGCGGCAACACGGCGCTTGCATCGGGGATCGGCGAGAACGCGCTGTAGTAGACGCGCCTGAGGCCAAAGGCGCCATAAAGCCGGCTCGCCTTGCCGACGATGTCGACATCGCTCGCGCTGTCAGCCCCGACGATCATCTGGGTCGATTGCCCGGCAGGGGCAAAGCGCGGCGCGTGGCGGAAACGCTTCCTTTCATCCTTCGCCTCTATGATGCGCGCGCTGGTCTGCGCGAGCGCACCTTCGATCTGGCGTTCGTTCTTGTCGGGTGCGAGCCGCTGCAAGCCGTTGCTGGTGGGCAATTCGACATTGATCGACACCCGATCGGCATAGAGCCCGGCCTGCCGGATCAGCCCTGCATCCGCCTCGGGAATGGTCTTCAGATGGATATAACCGCGAAAATCATGCTCCTCGCGCAGGATGCGCGCGGTTTCGATCAACTGCTCCATCGTATGATCGGCGCTCTTGATGATGCCCGAGGACAGGAACAAGCCTTCGATATAATTGCGGCGGTAGAAGCTGATCGTCAGATCCGCGACTTCCTGCGGGGTGAAGCGCGCCCGCGCCACATTCGAGCTCTTGCGGTTGATGCAGTAGTGGCAATCGAAAATGCAGTGATTGGTCAGCAGCAGTTTCAGCAGCGAAATGCAGCGGCCATCGGGCGCATAGGCGTGGCAAATGCCCATGCCCTCGGTCGACCCGATGCCCTTCCCGCCCAGCGAGTTTTTCTTCGCCGTGCCGGATGAAGCGCAGGAGGCATCATATTTCGCGGCATCCGCGAGGATTTCGAGTCTCTGCCGGAGCGTCTGCTGAACCATGGAACACCTGTGAAAGGACACGAGTGTTCTTTATATGTTCCATGCTTGATTCGGCCAAATGCAAAGCTTGCAAGAACCGGGTGGGAATATCAGCGGCGCATCGTGCGCAGGAAAGACATCCGCTGACCCGCCTGCTCGCACAGATAATCAATAACCGCAGGGTGCATTTCGCCTTCGAACACAACCCCGGCAAAAGCGCCTTCCATCCATGCGATCGTGCCAAGCGGGGCGTTGATACCGTTGATCCGCATCATCACCCGATCGCCCAACTGGGCAAAGCCCGCCTTGCCGCGAATCTTGCAGCCGCCTTCCGAAATATCGAGGAGATCGACATAGACCTCACGCGAGCGCACCCGGCTTTTGACCAGCAGACTGATCGGACGGCGTTCCGAAGTGCGCGGGATCGAATAGAAGTTCATACGAGGGTGATCGCATAAATCGGTAAAGGAATGATAAGCACAGCGACAAAATAGAGCGAGGAAAAGGCGAATTTTGTGGTTAAAGCCCGCAGTGCGTGAACCACAAGAGCTGCCCATGCGAGCACATCTTCCATAGGCACATGAAATACCTTGTTTATTTTGGCAAACAGCGGTGCACAGCAGTCTCTTCGTAAGGCATTTTCCGGCAAGCGGATAATGGGCAGTTGCCTCGCGAATTCCGTTGTTCAGGCGTAAAGCCCGTGCAGGAACCACAGCGGCGCCCCGCCCCGCCCGTCGCCAACAAGGCCGTGGCGGTAAATCCAGTAGCGGGCACCGCAGGAATCTTCGATGCGGTAATAATCGCGCAGCCGCGCGGTCGAGCGTTCGCGCCACCATTCGGGTGCGATCCGTTCCGGCCCCTCGACCCGGACAACATCGCGCACCTGCCCGCGCCAACGGAAACGCTGGGGCGAGCCATCAGGCGCGGCATAGAGCACCGCGATACTTTCGGGCTTATCCAGCAATTTCAGTGGTCTTTGATGGAAGTTGAGCATGCCTTGTGAAGCCGGCTCTGATTCAAGCGGCGCCTGCCAGCGCTGGGCGCGTTCGGGCCAGTGGCTGGGGTGCGGCACCGGCCGGGTCACCGCCCCTGCCCCGAGCCTGACAGACAGGCGATCGAGACATCCCGCAAGCGTGGTGCCATGCGCTTCGGCGGCAGCCTCGATATCGGCCTGCGCAGCGTGAAGTGGTTCGCACCAGCTCGCGCAGAGCCGCAAGGTCTCGATCCCGAAACCGGCGTCAATCCCGTCAAGCTTGGCCGCCAGCAACCCGATGAGATGCGCCGGATCACGCGTGGCCGCCGCCAGTTCGAGCCGGCGCGTGATAACCTCGCCATCGACCCGCCACAGCAAAAGCTCGACACGGCGCGCACCGCTGCCGCGCGCGGCGAGCTCGCGCTGGAGATCAGCGGCCAGATCCGCCAGCACCCGATCGAGCAAGGCGCGGTGGCGGATCGGCTCGGTCACCTGGCGCTGCACCAGCGGCATGGGCTGGGCTACGACCGGAAGCAGCGGTTCGGGAACAAAGCCAAGCAACTGGTCAAGCCGGATCAGCGGATTGGCCGCCGGAGACTTGCGATTGCGGAAACGCCGTTGCAGCGCATCGCGCGCCGCGGCGGGATCGCCCCCCTCGCCCAGCCCGACCAGATCGCCGATCCGCTTGAGCCCGAGCCGCCGCAGAGCGGTGATGACATCTCCATCAAGCCGCAGCGCCGCCACCGGCAGATCGCCAAGCAGGCGCATGGGATCATCGCCGGGAGCGAGAATGGCAGGTTGCGCCCGCGAATGGGCGACGAAATGCACGAGCGCCCATGCGGCCCCGGCGGTCGGGGCCAGCGCCGCGCGCGCCGCAAAGCCGCGCTGTCCGAAAGCCGCGGCGAGATCGGCGAGCAAGCGCGCTTCGCCGCCGAACAGGTGGCTTGCGCCGGTGGTATCAACCAGCAGGCCATCGGGCGGGTCGAGCGCGCTCCACGGACCCCAGCGCTGCGCCCACAGCGCCAGCTTTTCGAGGCACGCCAGATCGCCCGCCGGATCGGAAGGAACGGCGGCCAGTGCGGGGCACAGCGCGCGCGCATCGGCGAGCCGCATCCCCGCGGCTGCGCCCGCCGCCCGCGCTGCCGGGTTGACCGCATCAATGCGCGGGCCGTGGGCCGTATCGCTGATCAGCGCGAGCGGGGCAGCATCCGGCCCTTCGCCGCGCGCCAGGCGGTTAACCTGCCGCCAGCGATCGAGCGCCAGATCCATCAGCCAGATCGCCATGATCCGGCGGGCGGGCTGCAAGGGGGGAGACGCGCTCGGCGCGCAAGGCTCCTGCATCATCGCTCAGCATCCATTCTCCGGGCAGATGGGCACGGGCCCGGAACAATTCGGCGTGCCAACGGCCAGCGCCCGGTGCTGTGGGATTCCAGCGCGGCGGCAGCGAAGGCGCTGCTGCCGCCCGCCAGCGCATTCGCGCCGAGGACAGATCGGGCGCGGCATCCAGCCGCACCAACCACAGGGCAATCCCGGCCCGCTCGGCCGCAAGGCTGAGCCGCCGCGAGGCCGTAAAATCAAGCGTGCGCGGGTTGCCCGCGACCTCGCCGATCACGCAGGCCAGATCGCGGCATTTCAGCCCTTCTTCCATCGCGAACAGCGCATCTTCGGGCGATGTCGCCGCGACATGGATCACCTGGTAACGCAGGTCTGCCGGCAAGCCGTGCAGATAGGGACGACCACCCAGCCGGATCGCGGCGCGATCCTGCACCCACAGGACGTGCCGCCGCGCGGCGTCTGCGCTGTCCGCCGCTGCTTTCAGGGCATCGCGCGCCAGCGCCAGCGCCAGCCCGGCCCCGCACGCCTGATGGCCGGGCGCGAAAATCTCGCTGTGCAAGGGTTGACCCGCCAGCCCCGGTCGCCAGCGCGCAGCCGCACGCCGCGCACCGCCGGGATAGGAAGAGGCCACGGATGGTACAGGCAGCGAGGGCGAAAAACGACTCATATGTTCTTATTATGTTCTATTCGTTGTCCTGGCAATCTCCCTGCCATGCAAAAAGGGCCGCCCTTGTGGACGGCCCCTTCGCATACCTTACGATAAAGATCAGTTCTCACTTATCCTCGTCGATCGGCACCATGCTTTCCCTGCCGCCGATATCATCGACCACTTCGACAATCCCGCGCCCGAGATGGCTGCGACCACGCCCATACAGGAAGTAGATCACCACGCCGATGGCCGTCCATGCCGGCAGCACAATCATTGCTTCGGATGGCAGATTGAGAAACAGGAAGATACAGCCTGCAATCGTCGCCGGGCCGACAAACCACAGCCCCTGCACCCGGAACGGGCGCTTCACATCGGGCCGCTGACGCCGCAGCACCATCACCGCAACCGCCACCAGCGCAAAGGCGTAAAGCGTGCCAGCATTGGCAATATCAGCCAGCTTGCCCACGGGCAGGAAGGCCGCGGCCACCGCCACCACCATGCCCGTTCCCAAAGTCACCACATGCGGGGTCTGCCACTTGGGATGCACCTTGCTGAGCACTTCGGGCAAGAGACCATCGCGGCTCATCACAAAGAAGATGCGGGTCTGTGCGAACAGCAGCACCAGGATCACCGAAGGCAGCGCGAGGAAGGCGGCGTAGCCCAGCGCGTTACCGATCCCGGAATAGCCGATCTGGCGCAGCACATGCGCCAGCGCCTCACCCGAACAGACCAGCGCGCCGGCATATTCCGGCATCGCGCATTGCCGTGCCAATTCCTCCGAGCCTGCCGGGAAAGGAATCCCATTCGGCCCCATGATCGGCTGACCTCCGATCGTGCCGATCGCACCGGCCGCCACGAGAATGTAAAACAAGGTGCAGAACAGCAGCGAGCCGACCAGCCCGATCGGCACATTCCGCTGCGGGTTCTTGGTTTCCTCGGCTGCGGTCGAAACCGCGTCAAACCCGACATAGGCAAAGAAGATCGTCGCCGCTGCGCCCACCGCGCCCACGCCGCTACCCCAGCCCCCGAAAACACCGGCCGGGAGAAACGGATTGAACTTGTCGGGATCAACCTGCGGCAGGGTAAGCGCGATGAACACCATCAGCGCTGTCACCTTGATCGCCACGAGCACGGCATTGACCGTTGCGCTCTCGCTGGTGCCGATCATGAGCAGCCAGGTCACCAGCAGCGCGATAACCAGCGCGGGCAGATTGATGAAACCGCCTTCCGCTCCCCCAAGCGCGAGCGGCCCCGCTGATAGCCAGGCAGGCAGGAAAATGCCGAAGGTCTCGTTGAGGATGGTTCCGGTAAAATAGCCTGACCAGCCGACCGACACGGCGCTGGCCGCGATCGCATATTCCAGCACCAGCGCCCAGCCGACTGTCCAGGCGAGAAATTCGCCCATGGTGGCGTAGGTGTAGGTATAGGCCGACCCCGAAACCGGGATAGTGGAGGCGATTTCCGCGTAGCAGAGCGCAGCAACAACGCAGATCGCGCCTGCAATCGCGAAGGCCAGCATCAGCCCCGGCCCAGCCTTCTGCGCACCTGCCGCGGTCAGCACGAAAATGCCGGTGCCGATAATGCAGCCGATCCCGAACAGCATGAGTTGCAGAGCACCCAGCGAACGTTTGAGCGATTTCTTCTCCGCCGTTGCCAGAATGGCATCCAGCGGCTTGATCCGATCGAGAAACATCAATCATGAACTCCCACCAGTGCGCACCGACCCGGCGCACTGTCATTGTGCGAAAGACGCTAGCGCAACAAAAGTTCAACACAAGCCGAAATCACAGGGCTTTCCCCCGCTGCGCGCAGCGGCTAAAGCGGCGCGCCATGTCCACCACCTTCCAGCTCGACACCAGCACCAGCCGTGCCAACCCCACCCCGCAGCCGATGCGGCGGCTGACCGTGCCGAAAATTCGCGCGCGCAAAGTGGCTGGCACGACCGCCGAACCGCTGGTGATGCTCACGGCCTACACCGCGCGGCAGGCGCAGTTGCTGGATGCGCATTGCGATCTGCTGCTGGTGGGGGATTCGCTCGGGCAGGTGATCTATGGCCTGCCTTCCACCGTTCCCGTCACGCTTGAGATGATGGCCAATCACGGCGCCGCCGTAATGCGCGGTTCCTATCACGCTGTCGTTGTGATCGACATGCCGTTCGGCAGCTATGAAAGCTCACCCGAACAGGCCTTTGAAAGCGCTGCCTTCCTGCTCAAGCAAACCGGCGCTGCCGCAGTCAAGCTCGAAGGCGGGGCGGCGATGGCGCCCACAGTCGCCTTTCTGAGCGAGCGCGGCATTCCGGTGATGGGCCATGTCGGGCTGACCCCGCAGGCGGTGAACATGCTGGGCGGCTATGGCGCGCGCGGCCGCTCGGATGCCGAAGCGGAGAAGATCATCGGCGATGCCAAGGCGCTCGACGCCGCCGGGGCCTTCGCCATCGTCATTGAAGGCGTGATGGAGCCGATTGCGATTGCCGCCACCGAAGCGGTTGCCTGTCCGACCATCGGCATTGGCGCCTCGGCCCGCTGCGATGGGCAGGTGCTCGTGACCGAAGACATGCTCGGCATGTTCGAACGGGTGCCGCGCTTCGTCAAACGCTATGAAGATATTGCCAGCGTGATCGATCGCACAGTCGCGCGCTATGCCGAAGAAGTGCGCAGCCGCGCCTTTCCCGGCTCCGAACAGACCTATCAGCCCAAAGACTGATATCTCATCCACTCTCCAGCCCGAAAGCGGCCCTTCCATGCAGACCTTGCTGCGCTTCTACACTTTCTCGCTCGCCTTTACCGCGGCCTCGCTTGCTCTGGCGGGCTATTACGGCTGGATGAGCACCGGCAATATCGGGGCAACCGCCTCGATCCTGTGGATCGTGTTCGTGCTCTCGATCCTCGAAATTTCGCTGAGCTTCGATAATGCGGTCGTCAACGCGACGGTGCTGCGCGAGATGGACCCGGTGTGGCAGCAGCGCTTCCTCACCATCGGGATTCTGATCGCGGTGTTCGGGATGCGGATTGTCTTTCCGATCGCGATTGTTTCGATCGCGGCGCAGATCGGGCCTTGGGAAGCGATCCAACTCTCGCTCGGGCAGCCGGATGAATATGAACGCATCGTCTCCAGCGCCCATATCGGGATCGCCGGGTTCGGCGGCGCCTTCCTCGCGATGGTTGGCCTCAGCTTCTTCTTCGATTCCGACAAGGAGGTGCACTGGATTGCGGTGGTCGAGGAAACGATCAACCGCTTCTCCACCGTGCCCGCGGTCGAGATCGGGATGGTTCTGGCCCTGATCTATGGTGTCTCCACCATGCTGAGCCCGGATGATGCCCTCACCTTCCTCACCGCCGGTGTCCTCGGTCTTGTGACCTATATCGGCGTCAATGCGCTCGGCGCGATCATCGAACAGCGCGAGGCGGCCAAGAAGGCGAGCGGCGCGATCGTGCGTTCGGGCCTTGGCGGGTTCCTCTATCTCGAAGTGCTCGATGCCAGCTTCAGCTTTGATGGCGTGATCGGCGCCTTTGCCTTGTCGAACAACATGATCGTGATTGCCATCGGCCTGTCGGTCGGCGCGATGTTCGTACGTTCGATGACGGTCCACCTCGTGAAGGCCGGGACGCTCGCGGAATATCGCTATCTCGAACATGGCGCATTCTGGGCGATCATCGTGCTGGGCGCGATCATGCTGATCTCGGCGCGCTATCACATCCCCGAAACCTTCACCGGACTGATCGGCGCCACGCTGATCGGGCTGTCGCTGTTCTGGTCGATCCGCCACAACCGGGCGGAAAAGCGCGCAGCGCTTAACGCGGGCCTTCCGCCAAGCGCGTAGCGAGCGGCGCGGCCAGCACCAGCTGCGCAAGGTGATACACCAGCAGCGGGGCGATCACGAAGCCGGCGACATCGGGCGCAAACAGGATGGCGGCAAGCGGCGCGCCGATGGCGATGCTTTTCTGCGAACCGCCGAACAGGAAGGCGATCCGATCTGCCCGTGGCAGGCCGAGCGGCGCGCCAATCGCCCACGCGCCCCAGCTGGCGGCCGCCAGCAGCGCCAGCACCAGTGCAAGCAGCACGACCCAGTCGGCCGGTGCAAACATGCCGATCAGCCCTTGTGCCATCGCGCCCGATGCCGCGACATAGACGGACAACCCGATCACAAAGCGATCGAGCCACACGATCCGGGCCTTGCGCGCGTTGATCCATTCCGCGGTCCAGCCCTGCACCGCCTGCCCGATGGCAAAAGGCAGGACGAGGATCAGCCCGATGCGCAGGATCACATCATGGCCGATCTCGGCCGCCGCACCGCCGCCCAGCAGGGCGAATAGCGGCGCGCTCACCATCACACCGATGATGTTGAGCAAGGCTGCACCGATCACCGCCAGCGCGATATTGCCGCCTGCCAGCGTGGTGTAGGAGGTTGCCGATTGCACGGTGGATGGCAGGACGCCGAGATAGAGAAACCCGAGCGCCACCAGCGGCGGAAGCCAGCCCGCAGCGAGCCATTGGAACGCCAGCCCCAAGAGCGCCATCGCACCAAACACCCACACGGTCAGCGGCAGGACATAGCGCCAATTGGCAAGGCCGCGCGCAATCTCGCGGCGCGGAATGCGCATGCCATTGAGCAGGAACAGCACGAAAACACCGATATTCGACACCTCGCGCGCCATCTGCGCCGAATGCCCGGCCACTGGCAGCAACGCCGCGACGGACAGCGCCACCAACAGGGTCAAGATCATCGGATCGGCAAAGACGGAAAGGCGGCGCAGCATCATGGCCGAGCGCCCTTGCCCGCGCCCTGACGCTTTGTCGAGCCTTGCCAAGCGCAGCACGCCGGAAGGCCTAACCCCTAGGCTTGCAGATCATACTGGCGGAGCAGATCATAAAGCGTCGGGCGGCTGATCCCGAGCAGCTTGGCCGTGCTCGAGATATTGCCTTCGCTGCGCGCCAATGCGTGGCGGATCACCCGGCGATCGGCGGCCTCGCGCGCCGCCTTGAGATTGAGCACATCGGCGCTGGCTTCGTCACCGCTGCCGAAATCGAGATCCTCGGCACTGATCAGCTTGCCATCCGCCATGATGACCGCGCGCTTCACGCGGTTTTCGAGCTCGCGCACATTGCCCGGCCAATCATGGCCATCAATCGCCGCCAGCGCATCGGCGGCAAAGCCGGTGACCGACGGGTTCATTTCGCGGGCAAAACGCTTGAGAAACGCTTTCGCAAGCAGCACGGCATCACCGGGCCGATCAGCAAGGCCGGGGATCCGCACCACGATCTCGGCCAGCCGGTAGAACAGATCTTCGCGGAAGGTGCCAGCCGCGATCATCCGTTCCAGATCCTGATGGGTGGCGCACACGATCCGGGTGTTGACCGCAATCGCGCGTCGCCCGCCGATCCGCTCGATCGTGCGTTCCTGAAGGAAGCGCAGCAGCTTGACCTGTAGGGGGAGCGGAATATCGCCGACCTCATCCAGAAACAGCGTGCCGCCATGCGCGCTTTCTATCTTGCCCTCGGTGGTTTTCACCGCGCCAGTAAAGGCGCCCTTTTCGTGGCCGAACAGCTCGCTTTCGAGCAGATTTTCAGGGATTGCCGCGCAATTGATCGCCACAAATGGCCCATGGGCGCGGTCGCTGACATCGTGCAGCCCGCGCGCGAGCAATTCCTTGCCCGTCCCGCTTGCCCCCAGCAGCATGACCGAGACGCTGGTCTTGGCCACGCGTTCGATGGTGCGGGCCACCTTGATCATCTCGGGCGCGGCGGTGATCATCCGGCCAAGCACTGTCTTGTCAGCACTCGCGCTCGCCAAGAGACGGCGGTTTTCTTCCTCAATCTCGCGCAGGGCCAGCGCGCGGCGCACGATCAGACCCAGCGCATCAATATCGAGCGGCTTCTGGTAGAAATCATAGGCGCCGCGCTCGATCGCCTGCAACGCGCTCTGGCGCGCGCCGTGACCGCTGGCGACAATCACCTTGGTATCGGGCTTGAGCGCCATGATCGCATCGAGCACTGCAAAACCTTCGGTAGTGCCATCGGGATCAGGCGGCAGCCCGAGATCAAGCGTTACCACCTGTGGGGCCTCGGCCCGCAACGCGGTGAGCGCGCTGTCACGGTCCCCCGCGATCACCACCTCAAAATCATCATAGGCCCATTTGAGCTGGGCCTGCAGGCCGGGATCATCCTCGACGATCAGCAGCTTGGGTTTCTTGTCAGCCATCATGCCACCTCGGCGTTATCGGATGTGCGGGCAACGGGTACGGGGAGGATCACTGCAAAACGGGTGCCCACGCCTTCGCGCGATTCGACCATCACCCGGCCGCCCATGGCCCGGATCATGTCGCGCGCTTCGTAAGCGCCAATCCCGAACCCGCCGGATTTGGACGAGACAAAGGGCTTGAACAGCGCATTGCGGACGAATTCGGGCGACATGCCGCAGCCGGAATCAATCACCTCGATCTGGCCGGACAGACCATCGCCCGTCACATCAAGAAACACCGGCGCCTTTGCCTCGCTGGCATCAATCGCGTTCTGCACCAGATGCACCAACGCCTGTTCGAGCGCCTCGGCATCGGCCATCACCCACAAGGGCGCTTCGCGTGCGACGGTCACGGGATGCACCGCGCGGAACCGCTCGGCGAGCCGCCGCGCCAGCGCGGTCAGATCGAGCGCGACCGGTTGCTGCACCGGCCCTTGGGCATAGCGGCCAAGACGCGCGAGCAGGCTCGCCAGCTTGTCAGAGGAATTGCGCAAGGTCACCAGCATATCGGCCCGGAAAGCCGGGTTCTCGGCGTGGCGCTCGGCGTTGGAGGCGAGCAGCGAAAGCTGGCTGGCGAGGTTCTTGATGTCGTGCATGACAAAGGCCATGCGCCGGTTGAACTCGTCAAAGCGGCTCGCTTCCATGAGCGCTTCCTGCCCCGCCTGTTCGGCGAGATAGCTGGCAAGCTGCTGGCCGACGACCTTGAGCAGATCGAAGTCCTCCCAATCAAGCTGGCGTTCAATATGTGGGCGGGCGAGCACGATCACGCCGACAAGCCGTTCGAAGTGGATCAGCGGCACCATCGCCCAGGCATCATCGGCGGCGCGCAGCCAATCCGGCACGTGCGTCAGCTCACCATGATAATCGATCCCTTGGCGCACTTCATCGAGCGCGATGATGTGCCCGTGCTGCTCGATCACACCGGACAGCAGGTGGTCTGCCGCCACCGCCGGGACGTCAAGGGTCGCCCAGTTCCAGCGCGCCGTCAGTTCGAGCTCGGCCTGTTCATTGGGCAACAGCAGCAGCCCGGCAGGGCTTTCGGTGAGATCGGCGAGCGCGCGGACTGCCCGCGCTGCGAGGCTTTCGCCGCCGGCATTGGGGGCACAGCCAATCGTCCGGTTCAATCGCAGCCATTCCTCGCGGTAATCATAGCGGTGCTGGAAGAGATGCTTCGCCAGCTTGACCTTGGCCCAGGCGCGAAACCGCCGCGAGGGCAGCCAGACAATCGCAACGAGGCTGGCGAGCACCAGAAAGCTGATCTGGCTGACGCGCACCATATCGCCACCGATCAGCGCCAGCAGCTTGGTCACAAGGATCATCGCGGCGAGATAGGCCCCGATCACCAACAGGGAGAGCGTGTGGAACGTCACCGTGCGCGACGGGCGCAACTCAAGCTGGGCAGTTGCCGCATTGGCGCCGAACGCCAGCGCTATCGCGGCCAGGCCCGACATCAACCCGCGCAAGGCGAGCAGCAGGCCCGGCTCGGCGCTGCCCAGATAGGCAATCGCATAAAGGTTGAGATCATAGGCATAGAGCGCCGCCAGCGCGCCCACGCTCCAGCGCAGCAGGCGGTGCGAGGCGGGCGATGCCCCGGCGTAGAGATTGTGCAGCAGCAACAGCGCACCAATGGCTGTGACCATGTGCACCATGCCGGTCAGCGCCGGGCTGAAGGCCTCCGCCGCCGTCAGGCTGCCAGCGTTGAGCGCGACCAGCAGCACCGCAGCCATATGCACCAGCTCAACCCCGAGCAGCACGATCACCAGCGGGCGCACCGGGCGCAGGCTGCGGGTCCGACCATCGGCGGCAAACAGCCGCTCGATCAGCCACAGCAAGGCGAGATTGCGCAGACTGCTCACCAGTTCGGCCCCCGGCGCCGCCGCGCCATAGGCCGCCACCACGATGCACCACGCCGTGGTGATGGCGAAGACGAACAGCATCGGCAGGCGATCGGGCCGCTGGCGATCACCAAATTGCGCTGACCAAAGCCCGGCCGCCGCCGCGAGCACGGCGCCCGCGACATGCCCGAAATACAGGATCGCGGGCTCCAGACCGGGGCCGAAACTCATCGCGTGCGCTCCGCGCTGCGCCGGGCCCGTCCCAAGCATACGCTGCCAAAGCGGCACGCTACGGCATCGGGTGCAGGATGCTGACGAAGGCAAGGCATGAACACGGCGAACTCACATGAGTGGACAGGCGCTCCCCGTTTCTACCCATCAGAGCTTAAGTGTCGGTAAATTTTACAATGCGCCCGGCCTTGCGATCAGACCCCCAGCCCGCTCGCCAAGCGCGGGGTCGCCGGTGTCAGACATTCGGCGCGCCCGCAGCGCGGACAGGGGGCGCCCAAGGGCACCGCATCCAGTGGATCGAGCGATATGCCGCGCGCATGGGCGAGATCACGGGCAAAGCGCGCCTCGATTCCCAGCACTACGGCCCGCCGCGCCGAACACATCACCCCATCGCCATCGACACTGCGGGCAATCGTGAACCAGTGGCGCGGCGCGCCCTCGCCTTCACTGAATGTCACCGCCTGCGTCAGCACCGTGCCCGGCCGTTCAAAGGTCGCAAAAGGTACCCACGCCGGCCAGCGCGCGCCATCCAGCGGATAGGCCGCACCGCTGCCGCCTGCGGTGAAACCGATCATCCGCCCGGCGCGATCAATCGTCGCGGTGAAGAACGGAAGTCCCCGTTCGCCCACCCGGCCCAAGGTGGTGAGCCGCTGCGCCACCTGATCGAGGCTCACGGCAAAGCGGCGTTGCAGCACGGCGATATCGTAGCCCGTCTGCTCGCAGGCCCTCAGGAACCGGCGATAAGGCATCAGCAGCGCGCCCGCGACGTAATCCGTGATATGCTCACGCATCACATTGCGAGCCTCGCTGGAGGCGAGGTTGGCTCCGGCCACAAGGGTTTCAATCGCTTCGCGCTGTTCGAGTGCACCGACCTGCCGCGCGATCTGGAACCGGCGGGCCGCACCGGGCAGCATTTCCGAAAGCTGCAATTGGCGTGCGTGAAGATCAAGCCGGTGGACTTGCCCCGGCATGACTTCGGCGGGCAGGATGCGCACCGAAAGCTGGTGCTTTTCGCGCAGCCGTTCCCCCAGCGCGGCACTGATTTCCCCGCGCGAGAGGCGCAATTCATCCGCCAGATCCTCCGCCGCATGATCGAGATCGGCAAAGTGGTTCTGCCACCGCTCGATGGCGCGGCGGCCCGCGGCCTCGGGATCATCGGCGGCGATCTGCGCATGGTGCGTGTGCCCTGCGCCCAGTTGATCATAGAGCCGGGCAAAGGCCGCAGCCGCTTGCGGGGCAGCGGCGAGCAATTCCTGCACTTCCTCGCGATCGATCCCGAGATCGGCGAAGCGCTTGTCGGCCATGCGCCGCACGAGCCCATCGAGCCCGCCGATCGCATCGTCTTCGCGCAAGCTGCGCGGGTCGAAATCGAAACGCTCGATCACCTGCACCAGAACGCGGGCGGACAGCGGGCGCTGATTGCGTTCGATCAGGTTGAGATAGGATGGCGAGATGCCGAGGATCGCGGCCATATTGGCTTGGGTCAGACCCTCGCGCTTGCGCAGGCGGCGCAGGGCGGGGCCTGCGAGAAGAGATGCTTCGACCATCCCACAGATTGTAAATAACTTTACGTCTTCACACAAGTCTGGGCGAAATTGTCTGCATAGCCACACGATTTTCTGTAATTTTTCCTGTCACGCTGCACTGCAACACGGCAAGGAACAGCCAGCACCGGCTGCGGCCGACTCCCCAGGACGGAAAAGGGAACTGACCATGACCTACCAGAACACGATCGCGCAGATGCGCCAAGTCATCGCAGGCAATGGGCCGAGCTGGGCTGCCATCGATCCTGAAAGCGCGGCGCGCATGGCCATCCAGAACCGTTTCAAGACCGGGCTCGACATCGCCAAGTACACCGCCGGGATCATGCGCGCCGACATGGCAGCCTATGATGCTGACCCCGCCAAGTACACCCAGTCGCTCGGCTGCTGGCACGGCTTCATCGCGCAGCAAAAGCTGATCGCGATCAAGAAGCATTTCGGCACCACCAAGCAGCGTTACCTCTACCTCTCGGGCTGGATGGTTGCCGCACTGCGCAGCGAATTCGGCCCCCTGCCCGATCAGTCCATGCACGAGAAGACTTCGGTCCCGGCGCTGATCGAAGAGCTCTACACCTTCCTCAAGCAGGCCGATGCCCGCGAACTCGGCATGATGTTCCGCGCGCTCGACGATGCGCGCAAGGCGGGTGACGCGGTCGAAGCCAAGCGCCTCGAGAACGCGATCGACAATTACGAAACCCATGTGGTTCCGATCATCGCTGATATCGACGCCGGTTTCGGCAATGCCGAGGCGACCTACCTCCTCGCCAAGAAGATGATCGAAGCCGGTGCCTGCGCGCTCCAGATCGAAAACCAGGTCTCGGACGAAAAGCAGTGCGGCCACCAGGACGGCAAGGTCACCGTGCCGCACGAAGACTTCCTCCAGAAGATCCGCGCCTGCCGCCATGCCTTCCTCGAAATGGGCGTGGAAGACGGCATCATTGTTGCCCGCACCGACTCGCTCGGCGCTGGCCTCACCAAGCAGATCGCCTTCTCGAAGGAGCCCGGTGATCTCGGCGATCAATACAACAGCTTCCTCGATTGCGACGAAGTCGATCCGGCCAACATCACCAATGGTCAGGTCTTCATCAGCCGCGACGGGAAGCTGCTGGCGCCCAAGCGTCTGCCTTCGAACCTCTACCAGTTCCGCGCAGGAACGGGTGAAGACCGCGTCGTGCTCGATTGCATCACCTCGCTCCAGAATGGTGCCGATCTGCTCTGGATCGAGACCGAAAAGCCCCATGTCGAACAGATCGCGGGCATGGTTGATCGCATCCGCGAAGTCGTGCCGAACGCCAAGCTCGTCTACAACAACTCGCCCAGCTTCAACTGGACGCTGAACTTCCGCCAGCAGGTGTTTGACGCATGGGAAGCGGCGGGCAAGGATGTGTCGGCCTATGACCGTGCGAAGCTCATGAGCGTCGACTATGACGGCACGCCGCTGTCGGACGAGGCTGACGAGAAGATCCGCACCTTCCAGCGCGACGCCGCTGCGCGGGCCGGGATTTTCCACCACCTCATCACGCTGCCGACCTATCACACCGCGGCGCTCAGCACCGACAACCTCGCACGCGAGTATTTCGGCGAGCAGGCGATGCTGGGTTACGTCAAGAACGTGCAGCGGCAGGAAATCCGTCAGGGCATCGCTTGTGTGAAGCACCAGAACATGTCGGGCTCCGACATTGGTGACGACCACAAGGAGTACTTCGCCGGGGAAGCCGCGCTCAAGGCGGGCGGTGTGCACAACACGATGAACCAGTTTGAGGCAGCCTAACGGCCGCCTCGGGGAACCCGTTTGAGGCAGCCTGAACGACACAGTTGGTGACATTCCCGGAAGGCAGCCTGCGCAGCCTTTCGGGAAGTCATCGAACCGACTAAGGACTTGGGCACGAGCACCCAAGGAGAGTGATGATGAGCGATACCGACACCGCCAGCCGCGAACCGGCCCGCGCCCGCGCGCTGCTTTCGACCGCTGATATGAAGCTGCTGCGCCGTGCGCTGGAAAGCCACGCGCGCAACACCGAGGACCGCGAGGAACTCGCCAAGATCAACGCACTGCACCACCGGCTCGGGACTTACGTCCCGTCGAGCGAGTAAGGCCAAGCGCCAACACCTGTTTCACAGTTCTCCTGGGGAGGAGAAACGGCCGTCGGGGAACCTCTGCAAGAGGCGCTCCGGCGGCCGTAATCGTTCGGGTTGCCTTACAGGTTCAGCCTGCGGCTGTGCTTCGCAACCTCCCCTTCGGGGCGGTACAAATCACCCGCCCTGTTTCGGCATCAGATCCAATGTCGAGGCGACCAGCGCTTCGGTTGCGGTGGCGATCACCGTCGGCGCATCGGGCGCCCAGAATGGCGAGTGGAGCGAAGGCAAGGCCAATTCGCCCTTTTGCGCACGCTCCCACTTGTCCTGCGGCACGCCGCCAACCCAGAAGATCAGCGTTTTGACATTATCGGGATCCGCGCGGCGGAACTGGCTGAAATCCTCGCCGCCCATCACCGCCGGGGTTTCCATCACCCGACCTTCGAAACGGGTCTTGAGCCGCGCCATCACCTGCTCGGTGAAATCCACCGTGTTGAAGGTGGCCGGGGTATAGGGCTCCTGCACTGTCACCCGGGGCAGCTTGTCTTCGGGCATGCCGGCGGCCAGCGCTTCGGCCTTGGCGATCCGGGCAATCCCTTTGAGCAGATGGTCGCGCGTCTCATCAGCATAGGATCGCACCGTGATCTGCAAGCGTGCTTCATCGGGGATGATGTTGTGCTTGGCCCCGGCCTGGAAACTGCCGACCGTCACCACCGCAGAATCAAGCGGGTTCAGCTCGCGCGACACCAGCGTTTGCAGGCGGGTCACGATGCTCGAGGCAATGACGATCGGGTCCTTGGTGGTGTGCGGATAGGCGCCATGCCCGCCCACCCCCGGCACCACAATGTCGACCGAATCGACATTGGCGAGCGCGAAGCCCTTGGAATAGCCGATCTGTCCTGCCGGAAACTGCGCGGCATCGTGGAAGGCCAGCACATAGTCGGGCTTGGGAAAGCGGGTGTAGAGCCCGTCCTTGATCATCGCGAGCGCGCCCTCGCCGATTTCTTCAGCGGGCTGGAGGATCATCACCAGCGTGCCCGACCATTGATCTTTCTTCGCCGCCAGCAATTCAGCCGCGCCGACCCATGCTGTCATGTGGGTATCGTGCCCGCAGGCGTGCATCACCCCGGTTTCAACCCCGCTTGCCGGCGTGGCGCGGCGCTTGGATGCATAGGGCAGCCCGGTCTGCTCGATCACCGGGAGGCCATCCATATCCGCCCGCAGCATGACAACCGGGCCGGGGCCGTTCTGCATCACGGCGACAACGCCGGTCTTGCCGACACCTTCGGTGACTTCAAAACCAAGCGCGCGGGCGCGCGCGGCGAGCTTTTTCGCGGTTTCGAATTCCTCGAAACTCAATTCAGGGTTGGCGTGGAGATCCTGATAAAGCTCAACCAACGCGGGCATCGCCGCCGTTACCTCGGCGCGCAGATCATCCGCGCTTGCCGGAACTGCCGCCAGCAGCGCCAGCGCACTTGCGCCCGCCCGGATTGCTTGCCTCGTCATGTTCAGATTCCCCTCTCGAAAGCTTAAAATTGAGACACTTGAGACACTGTCCTAAGGCCAAAAACCTGACTTCCCGAACACATCTGCCGCGCTGCCGCACAAATCCGGTAACAGGTGTCTGTTGCTGACAGCATAGCCGAGCGCTGCGTGATTAGGAAACACATGGCCTCCTCAAAGCCCGTACCAGATCGCCAGCAGCACCGAGAGCGAAAGCGCCATCAGCCCGACCAACGGCAGGCCAGCGCGCACATAATCGCCGAATTCATAGCCGCCTTCCGACATGATCAGCATGTTGGTCTGGTAGGCAATCGGCGTGGCATAGCACAGGTTGCAGCCAAACAGCACCGCCAGCACCAGGGGTTCGGGCGGCAGGCCGAGCTGGCTGGCAATGCTGAACCCGATGGGCGTCCCGATGGTCGCCGCCGAGGCGTTGGAGGCAAAGTTGGTGACAAAGGCGACGAACAGCATGATCGCCGACAGGATCAGCGCAGGTGGCAGATAGACCAGCCCGAGCGAGAGCACCTGCCCCAGCCACTGCGCCGCGCCGCTCGCATCAATTACCCGCCCGATGGCAATGCTGGCAGCAATCAGGACAATGACCTTGGCCGAAAGGGCCCGCCCGACCCGATCAAACTTGACGCAGCCCGTCATGAACATCGCAATCGCGCCCGCCAGCGCCGAGATCGCGATGGGCAGTTTGAGCGGAGTGAAGCCATCAGGCCCGAACCACGGCAGCCCGATCGAGGCCGTGGCAATCGCCCCGACCATGATCGCCCCTGCCAAAGCCGCCTTCGACCGGCGCGGCAATTCGCGCGCCCCTTCAAGACGCAGCAAGCCATCGTTGCGCGCGAAATTGGCAAGGTCCTCTTCGAGCCCGGTCACCAACAGCACATCGCCTTCGTGGATCCGCAGATCGCCCGCTTCGCTGTAAGCATCGCGTTCACCCAGCAAGCGATCGGGGCGATGGATACCGAGCACCGCGACGCTGTAGAGATCGGCAATCCCGGAACTGGCGAGCGTGCGTGACACCAGCCGCGAATCAGCGGTCACGGTCATTTCGACGGCGACGATATCCTCGCCCTGCGTGACCGAAAGGCGGCGGATACGATCCATCACCCAGCTTGGCGCCAGCTCGCCCTTGAGCACGCGGGTCGCTTCCTCCAGTGCTTCATGACTGCCCGAAATATGCAAGCGTTGCTGCGGCTGGAGCGCACCTTGCGGGATGTCATGAAAGGTGATGCCCTTGGGCAGCTTGCCTTGCACTGCGGCCAGCTCCGCACCCGCCAACACCGAATTGGCTCCAACCCGGAGATAGGTGTGGAACAGGCGACGCACCTCATCGCCCACCACCGAATTGTCGCGCACCAGACGCGGCATCACCAGCCACAGATAGGGTAGCGCGATAATCCCGGCGATCAGCACGATCGGAGTAAATTGGAAAACGCTGATTTCACGCAGGCCCAGATCCGCGGCAATGCTGACCACAAGAATATTGGTCGACGTTCCAATGGTTGTCGCCATGCCTCCGATCAGCACCGCCGCGTTGACCGGCATCAGCGTTTTCGACGAGGCAATCACGCCCTTGCTCGCCAGTGCCACCAGAATGGGAATGAGCAGCACCATGACCGGCGTGTCGTTAACAAACATCGAGAGGGAAAATGCGATCAGGATGGCAAAGAGCAGGCCCAACCGCGCACTGGCGCGAAACACCCGTTCGAGCACGCGGGCAAAGGGCTCAAGCGCCCCTGTCACCACCAGACCGCGTCCCATGATCATCAGCGCACAGATCGTGATCAGCGCCTGATGGCCAAAGCCACTGAAAGCCAGCGTGAGGCCATCAGTGGGCTTGGCGCCCTCCAGCGGAAAAAAATACAGCCCGACAGCAATCACCGCGATGGTGATAAGCGAGATGATCTCGACCGAAGCCCGCCCCCGCGCAAAGGCGATGAACATGGCGACCGTCACCGCCATGGCGGCGATGGCATGATAAGATGGGTTCTCTAACATAATCCCTGTTCCCGAGGCTTCCCAAAGGCGGGCGGGAATTACAAGGAACTTTTGCAAAAGCCTGGGGTGAAGCGTGGCTTGCCGCGATGCTGGTGGTGCCCCTGGCCCGACTCGAACGGGCACTCCGTTAGGAACTCGATTTTGAGTCGAGCGCGTCTACCAATTCCACCACAGGGGCACAGGCAAGACCAGCGGGCCGCCTGTTAGCGAGCAGCGACGGTGCTGGCAAGCACCACCGCAGCCCGCATGATCATCTCAGCGCAAAGCCCCGGCCAGCAGCTTGTGCAGCTTGGAATGGAGCGCATCATTGGCCGCCAGCACTTGCGCTGAATGAATCGGCGCGCTGCGGCCGCGGAAATCGGACACGAAGCCGCCAGCCTCGCGCACCAGCAGGCAGCCCGCGGCGGTATCCCAGTCGCTGAGGCCGCTTTCCCAGAAGCCATCGAAGCGCCCTTGCGCCACATAGGCCAGATCGAGCGAGGCCGCGCCGAAGCGGCGGATCCCGGCCACTTCCGGGCCGATTGCGCCGAAGATGCGCGTCCACTCGGCAAAATCACCATGCCCAAAGAACGGCACGCCGGTCGCGACCAGCGCATCCGTGAGACGCGAGCGCGCCGAGACGCGCAGGCGCGCATCATGCAGCCAGGCGCCGCGCGATTTTTCCGCCCAGAAGGTCTGATCGGTGATCGGCTGATAGACGACCCCTGCCACCACATCGCCCCAGCCCGAGCCATCAGGCTTGGGTTCCTGCGCGGCAATCGAGATCGCGAAATGCGGAATGCCGTGGAGGAAGTTGCTGGTGCCATCGAGCGGGTCGACGATCCAGCGCGGCATGCCGGGATCGCCCTCGATCACTCCGGCTTCTTCCATCACAAAGCCCCAGCCCGGGCGCGCAGCGAGCAATTCGTCATAAAGGGTGCGTTCGGAACGCATATCGGCCTTGCTGACGAAATCGGCTGGCCCCTTGCGGCTCACCTGCAAGTGTTCGACTTCGCCAAAGTCACGCCGCAGGCGCGCGCCCGCTTTGCGCGCGGCGCGCTCCATCACGCGGATGAGGCCGGAAATAGCTGCCATGATATGTCCTCAGCCGGCCTTGCCGATATAGGCCTGCTCGTAGACATCAACGATGATGCGCGTGCCGCTGCCGATATGCGGCGGCACCATGATGCGCACGCCGTTATCGAGGATCGCAGGCTTGTAGCTCGACGAGGCGGTCTGGCCCTTCACCACGGCATCGGCTTCGACGATGGTGGCTTCGACCTGCGCGGGCAGTTCGACGCTGATCGGCTTTTCGTCCCACAATTCGAGCGCGACCTGCATCCCGTCCTGCAGGAACGGGCGGGCATCGCCGAGCAGATCGCCGGGCAGCATGATCTGCTCGTAGGTGTCATTGTCCATGAAGACGAGATCATCGCCTTCGGCATAAAGGAACTGGAAGTCCTTGGTATCGAGGCGCACGCGCTCGACGGTATCAGCGCTGCGGAAGCGCACGTTGGTCTTGCGGCCATCGATGAGGTTCTTCATCTCGACCTGCATGTAGGCCCCGCCCTTGCCCGGCTGGGTGTGCTGGATCTTGGCAACTTTCCAGATGCCGCCTTCATACTCAAGGATATTGCCGGGGCGAATATCGACGCCGCTGATCTTCATGGGGCTGTGGGCCTTCTTTACCGGGTGAAAAGAGCGAAATTGGCGCGCGGCCGCAAGGGCGTGCGCCTGCAAATGATGGGCGCCGATAGCCGATAGCGCCCCGCTCGGCAAGCATGGCCATGATCGTGACGGAAACCGCCCGAACCTCATCCGGGGACGTTGCGCAGCGGCTTGGCGTTACCGGCCGTGCAGTGCTAGGGAGGGCCGAACATGAAGCCTCACCACCCCGCCCTGCTTGCCCTGTCCGCTGCCAGCCTTGCCATGACCGTGCCTTCGGTTGCGGCGGGGCAGGATCGCACCGCCGCGCGCCCGCAGCCGGGGCGTGATGCGGTGGTGGGCGACATGCTCGGCACCATGCAGCACGGTTTCTATCAATGCGCCTTGCCCGGCGATGCCACCGGTGATGCCTTTGTCGAACAGCCCGCCGAAAGCTTCCGCATCGGCGCCGGATCAAGCTACGAGACCGAGGCGGGTAGCGGTGTTTACCTGATGCATGGCACGACCTTGGTGTTCACCCGCGGGCCGAAGAAGGATCAGCGCTTCCGCCGCCTTGGCGCCAACACACTGCAAGCGCTCGAAAAGGACAACACGCTTGGCCGATTGATCTGCACCCGGCTGGGCGGCGTGGACTGAGCGGACGGCCTGCGGCATCCGCTTTGGCCGCGAGCCGCGAAACAACAAGGCGTCAATCATAGGCGTCACGCTGACAGGGGCCATTTCCGGCTCAACCCAATCGCCTCTTGCTTTACCCCCCCGGCCGCCCTCACAAGTGTTCCGGCAACCACACGGAGAGAGAAATTGCTGTTTCACACCATGGTCGGCTCAAATGACATTGAGCGTTCACGACAGTTCTACAATGCAGTCCTGGGCGTTCTGGGCGTGGACGAACCCCTGATCAACATCGCCGGAAGCGGACACACCCGCCTGTTCTACCGCAATGAAGGCGGCACCAACTTCATCGTCACCCAGCCGATTAATGATGAACCGGCAACCGTATCCAACGGCAGCACCGTGGCATTTTCATGCAACTCGCCCGAGCAAGTCCAGCAGTTCCACGATATCGCGGTGGCCCATGGGGGCACCTCGATCGAAGACCGGCCCGGTCCGCGGGATTCGGCGATGGGTGAAATCCACCTCGCCTATGTGCGCGATCCGGATGGCAACAAGCTCTGCGCGATCCACATTCCCGGATAAGCGCCGCGCGGGCTGCGATCGGCCCGCACAACCGGAATGATTGGGCCTTGGGGAGCGGACTTGCCGCTTCCCAAGCCTTTCCCGATTTTCGATCAGGATAACACGGCGCCCACAAGGCAAAGCCTTCAGGGGCGCATCACCTTCCTGAAGGCTTCAATCGCGGCGACTTCATCCCCGCCCCACACCGCGCCGGATACCGCGAGAAAATCCGCCCCTGCCGCAACCAGCGGCGCGCAGTTCTCTGGCGTGATCCCGCCAATGGCGACGCAGGGTATCTCAAACAGGCTCGCCCACCATTGCAGGATTTCGGGCTCGGGAACCTCGGCATCAGGCCCCTTGTCCTTGGTGGTCGAAGGGAAGAAGGCACCAAAGGCGACATAATCCGCCCCGGCCTCACCCGCTTCCATCGCCATGTGACGGCTGGCATGGCACGTCACACCAATCTGGGCCTCGCGGCCCAAGACGTCGCGCGCCTCTTTGGGTGAGCCATCTTCCTGACCGAGATGCACGCCATCGGCTTTGAGCCGCTTGGCCAGCGCCACCGAATCATTGACGATAAAAGCCACATCATGCGCGGCGCAGATCGCCTGAAGCGGCGCGGCAAGTGCGGCTGCCGCGTGCTGGTCAACACCTTTGACCCGGAACTGGAAGGCGGCGATCAGCGCGTCTGGTCCCTTGGCCCCCGCCGCGAGCGCGCGTTCGAGACGCGCCGGAAAATCGCCGCCCACATCAAGCGGTGAAATCAGGTAAAGCTGGGTCGGGGGCACAAGGCTCAAGATCATTAATCCTGCAAATCAGGCCATGCTGGCGGCTGCGATCTGATCAATCGCCTTGCCAAGCACCGCATCGAATTCCGCATCGGTCTGGCCTTTGCGCAGGTCCTGCAACAGGCCGCGGCTGAAGCTTGCGATCATGCCGGGGTTCTGGGCGAGACGCGCGCACGCCTCATCAGTCGAGAACCCGCCCGACAGCGCCACAACGCGCAGCACGCGTGGATGGGCAATGGCCGGGTTGTAGAGGCCGGGCTTCACCGGGATCGACAGCTTGAGCATCACTTCACGGCCCTCGGGCAGGGCATCAAGGTGCTTCATGATTTCGGCGAGCAGGATATCCTCACCCGCCGCACGATCTTCGGCGGTGATGTCATATTCGGGCTCGATCATCGGGACGAGGCCCGCATCAAGGATCTGCGACGCGACTTCGAATTGCTGGGCCACAATCGCAGCGATCCCCGCGGGATTGGCCGCCTTGATGACCGAGCGCATCTTGGTGCCGAACATGCCCGCTGCGACAGACTTTTCGAGCAGAGCAGCAAGTTTCACCATCGGCTTCATCAGTTGGACGCCGTCAGCGTCATCGGCGAGGCCTTCGTCCACCTTGATGAAAGGCACCACGCCGCGCGCCTTGAGCGCCTCGCCGGTCGGCTTGCCATCCACTTCACCGTCCATCGTCTTTTCGAACAGGATCGCGCCGATCACCTTGCCACTGGCAAAGCTGGGCGCAGTGATCACACGGGCACGCATCGCGTGAATCTGGGCGAACATTTCCTCATCGCCCGACCATTCGTGATCGTCCACGCCATAGCCGCGCAGCGCCTTGGGAGTCGAACCGCCTGACTGATCCAGCGCGGCAATGAAGCCCTGCCCGGTCGTGATGCGTTCGATCATCTGCTGCCTGTTCATACCCAAGTCCCCGTTTTGCGATTGGTCGCGGAATGTCGCGGTTGGCCAAGTTCTGCATACCTATGCAGCGCTTTCACCGCGGCGCCTTAGCCAAGCCCTCGGCATGCTGCAACTGCACAGTGGCGGTGCAAGGGATCAGCGCTTGGCCAGCCGCCGGATGATGCCGGTAAAGCTGAGAGCAGGCGCGCCATCGCCGGTGACCAACCCACGCACGAAGATCGTCTTGCCGCCGCCGCGCGTGACCTCTCCGCGCGCCTCGACCAGTGCCCCTGATTGCACCGAACCGAGAAAATCGCCCGAAAGATTGAGCGTGACCGCATGATCGCCGTTCAAGGCATCCGTCGCGATCGCGAAGAGCGCGAAATCAGCAAAGGTCAGCAAGCAGCCGCCATGCATGAACCCGCCGCCATTCATGTGGCGGGGCTCGGCGCGGAAGGCGCTGACATAAGAGCCATCCGCCTCGCGGCGGTAGAAGAACGGGCCGGAGCGGGTCTCGAACGGATCGCCCTCCCAATAGCGCCAGCCGGCAAATTCGCCGGTGTCGATCACCTTGAGGGCACCGTAACTGGTTTCGACTGCTTCGCTCATCATCATGTCCACAATTGCAAGGCTTTGACCGCGCCGGGCAGACGCTCGCCTTCATCGAGGCGGGCAAGGCTGCGCTCCGCCAGTTTCCACCCGCCGAGCGTCCCGCAGCGCCACAGATCAGTGACAAGGAAACGCCCATCCCACACCTTGCCGCCGAGCCGGAATTCCAGCTCTGCCCCGGCGACAAACCACGCCGCCTTGCCGTGCTGGCGGACAAAGAGTTCATGAAAGGCAAAACGGGTGCAGACAAAGCCGCGCTCGATACTTGCCACAAAGCTTGGCCGGTCGAGCAATTGTGGCGGCAGCGTGCCGACCATCATCACGAAATCGCGGTGCAGCAGCTTCTTGATCGCCTTGGCATCGCCCGCGATCCAGTTGCGCATCACGGTGAGCGCCAGCGCCTCGATATCGGCGGCGATATCAGCCATGTCAGGCTTCGAGCGCAGCCACGCCGGGCAGGATGCGGCCTTCCATCCATTCGAGAAAAGCGCCGCCTGCCGTTGAAATATACGAGAAATCTGCGCTCACACCAGCCTGCGCCAGCGCGGCGACGGTATCCCCGCCGCCCGCGACGCTGACGAGCGAGCCTTCCTGCGTCAGAGCCGCCGCGGTCCGCGCGAGCGCGACGGTCGCCGCGTCGAAAGGTTCGGTTTCGAAGGCCCCAAGCGGCCCATTCCACACCAGCGTGCGACAGGTTTTGAGCACATCGGCGAGGGCCTCGGTTGCTTGCGGGCCGACATCAAGGATCATCTCCTCCGCGGCCACTTCGTGGACATTGCAGACCCGCAAGCTCGGCGGATTGGCGGCAAACTCCTTGGCCACCACCACGTCATAGGGCAGATGGATCGTGCAGCCCTTGGCATCGGCCTCGTCCATGATGCGCGCCGCGGTTTCGGCCAGATCATGTTCGCACAGGCTCTTGCCGACATTGACCCCGCGCGCGGCGAGGAAGGTGTTGGCCATGCCGCCGCCGATGATGAGATGCTGCACCCGGCCAAGCAGGTTTTCGAGCACGGCGAGCTTGGTCGAAACCTTGGCCCCGCCGACCACCGCGGCCACCGGCATTTCCGGTGCGCCGAGCGCGGCATCAAGCGCCTTCAACTCGGCTTCCATCGAACGGCCGGCGTAGGACGGCAGGTAGTGTGTCAGCCCCTCTGTCGAAGCGTGGGCGCGGTGCGCGCAGGAAAAGGCATCATTGACATAGAAATCGCCATGCGCGGCGATGGCTTTGGCGAGTGCAGGATCATTGGCTTCCTCGCCCGGCCAGAAGCGGGTGTTATCAAGCAGGCCAATATCGCCAGGGCCAAAGATCGTGAGGCTCTTCTCGACCACCGGGCCCGCGATTTCGGGGATGAACATCACCTCACGGCCGAGCACCGCCTCGACATCGCCCACCACCATGCTGGTTGAAAACACCGAAGAGCGCTGGCCACCGGGCCGCCCGAAATGCGCCAGCATCAGCACCTTTGCGCCCTTGTCCGCGAGCTCCAGAATGGTCGGCTTCACCGCCTCGACCCGGGTGAGATCGGTGGCCGAGCCATCCTTCATCGGCAGGTTCAGATCGACCCGTACCAGTGCCACCTTGCCGGTGAGATCGCCCGGCAGATCATCGAGGGTTTTGAAGCTCATGGTCCAACTTGTCCGTTCGGTTCGAGCCCTTCGGCAGGCTCAGGATGAACTGCCGACTTCGTCGTCAGTCGAGACCCGTTCGTGGCGATGTGTCTCGACATCGCTCGACACGAACGGATTTACTCTACGAGATCAGAGGAACTTTGCCATCACCCCGGCGGTGTCGATCATCCGGTTGGAGAAGCCCCATTCATTGTCATACCAGCTGACGACACGCACCAGCTGCCCTTCGAGCACGGCGGTTTCGAGGCTGTCGACCGTGGAGCTCGCCGGATAGTGGTTGAAATCCGAGGAAACCAGCGGTTCGTCGGTGTAGTCAAGCACGCCCTTCATCGGGCCTTCCGCCGCAGCCTTCAGAGCCGCGTTGATTTCATCGGCCGTGGTCGCGCGCGAGGGGGTGAACACCAGATCGACCATCGAGACGTTCGGGGTCGGCACGCGCACCGACGAACCATCGAGCTTGCCCTTGAGCTCAGGGAGCACGAGGCCGACCGCGCGGGCCGCGCCCGTGGTGGTCGGGATCATGTTCTGCGCACCAGCACGGGCACGGCGCAGATCGGAATGGATCTGATCGAGCATGCGCTGATCATTGGTGTAGGAATGGATCGTGGTCATGAAGCCGCGCTCGATCCCGACAGTTTCGTGCAGCACCTTCGCAACCGGCGCGAGGCAGTTGGTGGTGCAGCTTGCGTTCGAGATGATCACATCATCGCCGGTCAGCGTGTCGTGGTTCACGCCATAGACGATGGTCTTGGAAACGCCGGTGGCCGGGGCCGAGATCAGCACGCGCTTGGCGCCTGCGGCCAGATGCGGGCGGCTCGCCTCGTCCGACTGGAAGAAGCCGGTGCATTCGAGCACGATATCCACGCCCATCTCGCCATGCGGCAGCTTGCCCGGATCGCGCTCCTTGGTGACAGCGATACGCTTGCCATTGACGATGATCGCATCGCCATCGGCCTTCACCTCACCGCCAAAGCGGCCGTGCACGGAATCATAGGCGAACAGCAGCGCATTCGATTTGGCATCCGCCAGATCATTGATCGCGACGAGTTCGAAATCATGATCGCTGCGCTCAAGAATGGCGCGCGCAACCAGCCGTCCGATGCGGCCGAACCCATTGATGGCAACCTTCGTGGCCATGATATCTACTCCTGCTTAGTTGTTCAGTTTGTTCAGGATTTGCGGGACAATTGCCTCCGCGGCAAAGCCGAAACGGGCAAACAGATCGCCCGCCGGGGCCGACGCGCCGAAGCGGTCAAGCCCGATGGCAAGGCCGTGCGTGCCGGTGTAGCGCTGCCAGCCGAAGGTGCTGGCGGCTTCGATCGAAACGATCAGCGCCCCTTCCGGCAGGATATCCGCGCGGTAGCTATCAGACTGTTCGTCGAACAATTCGGTGCAGACCATCGAGACCACATCGGCTCCGATCCCCTGCGCTTCGAGCGCGGCGGCGCATTCGGTTGCCAGCGCAACTTCCGAACCCGTCGCAAGGATCACAACCTTGCGCGCAGCTTCTGCCGCCTTGAGCCGGTAGCCACCCCGCGCCGAGAGATTCTCCCCCGCGTCGATCAAGCGCAGTTGCGGCAGGTTCTGGCGGGTCAGCGCCAGCACGCTGGGCCGGGTGCGTTCGCGCAGCGCAATCTCCCAGCATTCAGCGGTTTCGACCGCATCAGCCGGGCGCATCACCAACACATTGGGCATGGCACGCAGCGATGCGAGATGCTCAACCGGCTGGTGTGTCGGGCCATCTTCGCCAAGGCCGATCGAATCATGCGTCATCACATAGATCGCGCGCACTTGCTGGAGCGCCGACAGGCGGATCGCACCGCGGGCGTAATCCGTGAAGACGAGGAAGGTGCCGCCATAGGGGATCACCCCGCCATGCAGCGCCATGCCGTTCATCGCGGCGGCCATGCCGAATTCGCGGATGCCGTAATAGACATAGCGCCCGCCGTAATTGTCGCGGTTGAATGTGCCGATCCCGCCTGCCAGCGTGTTGTTCGAACCCGTCAGATCGGCGCTGCCGCCGATGGTATCGGGGAGCACGGGGTTGAGCGCTGCGAGCGCAATCTCGCTCGCCTTGCGGGTGGCGATCTTTTGCGGCGCGGCGATCAGCCCGGCAATATGCGCCCCCAGCGAGAAGTCGGCGGGCAGATCACCGGCCATCCGGCGCAGGAATTCACCCTTGTGCGGCGAGGCATCGAGCCGCGCGGCCCATGCCTTGTGCGCGTCCGCACCGCGTGCACCGGCAGCGCGCCAATCAGAAAGGATCGCCTCGGGCACCACGAAAGGCTCATGTGCCCAGCCCAGCTCGGCCCGTGCAGCAGCGACTTCCGCCGCGCCCAGCGGCGAGCCGTGGGTCGCGCTGGTGCCCTGCTTGTTGGGCGCGCCCTTGCCGATCAGGGTGCGACAGGCAATCAGCGAGGGGCGCGGATCGGCCTTGGCTTCGGCAATCGCGCGCTCGATATCAGCAAAATCATGCCCGTCGCAGGCAGTGACATGCCAGCCGGTCGCGGCATAGCGCGCGGCCACATCCTCGCTGGTCGAAAGGTCGGTCGCGCCGTCGATGGTGATGCGGTTGTCGTCCCACAGCACATTGAGGCGGCCAAGGCCAAGGTGTCCGGCGAGGCCGATGGCCTCGTGGTTGATCCCTTCCATCAGGCAGCCATCGCCGGCAATCACCCAGGTGTGATGATCAACCAGCCCATCGCCATAGACCGCGTTAAGGTGACGCTCGGCCATGGCCATGCCAACCGCCATCGCCAACCCCTGACCCAGCGGCCCGGTGGTGCATTCGACACCTTCCAGCAGGAAGTTCTCCGGGTGGCCGGCACACGGGCTGGTGATCTGGCGGAAATCGCGGATGTCGCCGATCGTCGGACGCGCATAGCCCGACAGGTGAAGCAAGGCATAGATCAGCATCGAGCCGTGCCCGGCCGACAGCACAAAGCGATCACGATCAGCCCAGTGGGGCGCGCTCGCGTCGAACTTGAGATGGTTTGCCCACAGCACGCTCGCCACATCGGCCATGCCCATCGGCATGCCGGGGTGGCCCGAATTGGCTGCCTCGACCGCATCCATCGAAAGCGCGCGAATGGCGTTGGCCATATCCTGCAGGCGGGCAGCGTCGGTAATCATGAGCGCACAACTCTCCTGATGGGCTCGCCTGCTGTGCCAACGGGGTTTCGGGCGCAGCGATTCGATCCCTGATCGTGTGCGCGTGCCATTGCCGAGCGGCCAGAGCAGGTCAACCTCGTGCAGCGATCCACCAATGTGTCTTCGCCCCCTGCTGGCACCCATGGATTGCGAGCATTTATCAACAGCCCTGCCCAAGCCTTTGCGGAGCAATACGCTTGTTGGTAACATAAGCCGCATGAGTGACAACCGCATCGAGCAGGCGATGGCCCGGATCGAAGCTGCCCTTGCACGGATCGCCGCCGCACAGGCGTCGGCTGGGCACGGCGTGGGCGCATCCGCGCGGGTGATCGAGCTCGTCAACACCCACGAAAAGCTGCGCGAAGACGTGGCGGAAACCTTGCGCGATCTCGATACGCTGATCGCGCAACTTGAAGGGTGAGCATCGCGGCATGAGCACTGTCACTCTCACGATCGGGCCCAAGAGCTACCCCATCGCCTGCGCTGATGGCGAAGAAGCGCATATCGAAGCACTGGGCGCGATCATTGCCGAGAAATATGCGCAGCTCGGCGCCTCGCGGGCGCCGCTTGAAGCACAGAACATGCTGTTTGCGGCGCTGTTCATGGCTGATGAACTGGCCGAGGCCCGGCGCAAGGTCGCGGCCGCCGCGCCGGATCGGCTCGCCGCGCTCGAAGCGCAGGTGGCGCAGCTGCGGCTTGTCGAAAAGGCGGCGCAGGAAGAAATTGCCCGGTTGAAAGCACAGGCCAGCAAGGCCGTGCCGAAAAGCGCGCAGGTCGATCTGTTCGGTGCGCCCCCAGCCCATGCCGCCGACGATACAGTCGCCGACAGCCTCGAGGCGCTGGCCGCGCGTGCCGAAGCCCTTGCCGCCGCGCTTGAAGCCCATGGCGAGAGCGCCTAGATAGGTCAGTGGCGGGACTGCCCGGCACGAGCCGATTGAATATCCCTGAGGCTATAAGTAATCCAAATGGGAGCTGTCCCTATCCTTGCCTGCTGGTTCGTCCGGAAGGCTTGGGTATACGGCGCCCACCTGACGTACCACGCGTCAGAGGATTTCTAGCGCAAACGACCCATGGTGGTTCCGCCACGTTTCTGATGCCCTACCACTTGGCTGCTTGAGGGCTTGTTTGTTTTCCGCGCCGCCTGCGCGATGGGGTCCCTCCGGGGGCCCGACCCTTCGGGCAACCCCTCCGGACGGGCGGTCGCCCTTGCGGCCTTTTGGGCCGTTTTTAGCTCAAGCCCCGTTCGGGCTGAGCTTGTCGAAGCCTCGCACTTCTGCTTTCCAAAGATTGAAGGGCCGGGCTGTCCACCAAGAGGCTCAAGGCAAACGGATATGAATAAGAACGAACTCCGCAAAAGCCTGCGCGCCGCGCGCAAGGCGCATGTCGATGCCTTGCCCGAAAACCTGCGCGCGCTGATGTTCCATCGCCCGCCCGCCCCGCTGCTCGCACACGTGCCGCAGGACGCGGTGATCGGGCTTTACCACGCCGCGCCCTTCGAGGCACCGGCAGCGGCCTATGCCCGCTTCTTCCGCGATGCCGGCCACACCATCGCCCTTCCCCACTTCACTGCGCGCACGGCACCGATGCGCTTCCGCCATCACACCGATCCTTACGCGCAGGATGATCTCGAGGTCGGCCCCTTCGGCATTCTCCAGCCCAGCCACAAGGCAGACGCACTGGTACCCGATGTGCTGTTCGTGCCGCTGGTTGGCTTCACAGCCACGCGCGACCGGCTCGGACAAGGCGGCGGGCACTATGATCGCTGGCTCGCGGAACATCCCCCGGCGCTGGCGGTTGGGCTCGGGTGGGATGTGCAGCTGTGCGCAGCGCTTCCCATCGAAGCTCACGACCAGCGGCTTGCCGCCATCATCACCCCGACACGCATCTACGGACTGAACTAATGCGCGAAACCCCGACCTGGCGAATCCCCTTTGGCATCGTCAGCCTGTTTATCGGTCTGATGGTCTATGGCGTGGTGATCGCGCGCTATGCGCCGGGCGTGATCGGCACATGGTCAGGCGGCGCGCAGACCGTGGTCTATGTGGTCCTCGGCCTGGTGTGGCTGCTGCCGCTCAAGCGGTTCCTGATCTGGATGGAGACGGGCCGCTGGAGCGCGCCCGAAGCGGCTGAGGCAAAAGAAAAGGCGGACTGAACGCCCGCCTTTCACCTGGCCTTCAAAGGCCGCTTCCATTGAACAAGTGGCGCGAGTGACGGGGCTCGAACCCGCGACCTCCGGCGTGACAGGCCGGCGCTCTAACCGACTGAGCTACACCCGCGCATCTTGTCCTTGCGAGCATTCCGGCGATGCCGTCCCGCTCGTGGAGCAGCGCCATTAGGACCGTGCGGAAGACCTGTCAACGGCCATATCGGCAATTTTTGAGAGGTCGCATGGCCCCTCAGCAATTCTCGTACTTCCAGTTACGTTTGCGCCCCTCGGCCAGCCACTCCACCGCCTGCGCGACGCGCTTGGCCTGTGTCTCGGCGCGCTTCGCGTCGGCAATCCATTCGACATATTCGCGCCGGTGCGAGGGTGCGAAAGCATCAAACGCAGCGCGCGCCGCGGGCACCGCTTCCAGCGCAGCGGCGAAGGCAGGCGGAACGGGCAGATCGGGCTTCGGCGAGCGCCGGGGCTTTGGCTGCGCAAGCGCCTCCGGACGGGCCTGCAGGCGGGCGATCAGTTCCTCGTCGGGCGGGAGATCGGCAAGGCTCGTCAGCTTGCCAAGCGCGCCCATGCCCTCACCCGTGCGCTCTTCATGATGGATCACGACCGCCGCATGGGCCTTGAACGCGGCCAAGCCGACCACGTTTTTCCCGCCGACCATGAAGTGCGGCATACCCCACTTGATCGTCTCCTCCACCCCCGGCAGCGCATGGTGCACCAGCCCACGGACATGGGTGAGGATCGGCTGCGCGAAAGGCGCGGCCTTGGCGATGTAATCGTCGATGCGCGGATCACAGGTCATGTCGAAGGCCTCCCGGCCCCGACATTACCGCAATCAGTCGACCAGCAACAGCGCCGGGTTTTCGATCAGGCGCTTCACGCCCTGAATGAAGCTCGCGGCATCATGCCCATCGACCACGCGGTGATCGCAGGAGATCGAGATGTTCATCAGCTTGCGCTTGGCGATGCGCTCGCCGCCCATGCCATCGGGGACGAACATCGGGCGTTCGACAATGCGGTTCGGGCCAATGATCGCGACTTCCGGTCGGTTGATCACCGGAGTGGTCGCCACCCCGCCGAGCGGGCCCAAGGACGTGACTGTCAGGGTTGAGCCCGAAAGCTCCTCCGAGGTCGCTTTGCCGCTGCGTGCCGCCTCGGCCAGACGGCCGATTTCGCGGGCGAGCTGCCACAGGTTCTTGGCCTGCGCATCGCGAATTACCGGCACCATCAACCCGCTGTCGGTCTGCGCCGCCATACCGAGATGCACCGCGCCGTAACGGGTGACGACGTTCGCCTCATCATCGTAGCGTGCGTTGATCATCGGGAATTGCGGGATCACCTTGCAAATCGCGGTGATCAGCAGCGGCAACATGGTGAGCTTGGGGCGCTCACCCCGCCCTTCGTTAAGCTGCGCCCGCAGGACTTCCAGATCGGTGACGTCGCATTCCTCAACATAGGTGAAGTGCGGAATGTGGCGCTTGGCCGCAGCCATGTTCTGGGCGATACGCTTTCTGAGACCGATGACCTTGATGGTCTCGTCCCCGCGCGCCTTGCCCGCGGGGGCAAAGCCGCTGCCGGCATTATAAGCGAGGAAGGCGTCGAGATCGCCGTGGCGCACCCGGCCATCTTCGGCGGGCTTCACCTGCGCCAGATCAATCCCGAGATCGCGCGCGCGTTGGCGCACGGCGGGGGAGGCGAGGACTTTCACCTCTCCCGCCCCCATGGGGGCGGCAGTCGGCGGGGTTGGGTCCGAAGGTGCGGGGGCAGGCGATGGTTCGGGTTCCGAACCCCCACCCTCAACCCCGTCAACAACGGGAAGGGGCTGGTCTGCCTGTCCATCGGCCCCATCGGCATCCGACATGTCGTCTTCAATCTGCCCGGCAGCGGCTTCGGCCTCTGCCGGTGTCGCCTCACCCTCGGTCTCGATCACCAGCAGCATGGCGCCGATGGCGATGGTATCGCCCACCGCGCCTGCAAGCTGGGTCACCACACCGGCCACGGGGCTTTCGATGTCGATCGTCGCCTTGTCGGTCATGACATCGACAAGGTGCTGGTCTTCCTCGACCCGGTCACCGACCTTGACGTGCCACTCGACGACTTCCGCCTCGGCCACGCCTTCGCCCACATCGGGCATGTTGAATGTGAATGTCGCCATGGTGCGATCAGTCCTTGAGAAGCTTGTCGATCGCCTCGCCGATGCGGACGGGGCCGGGGAAATAGGCCCATTCGAGGCTGTGCGGATAGGGTGTGTCGAAGCCTGTGACCCGTTCGACGGGGGCTTCGAGGTGGTAGAAACAGCGCTCGGTAACCAGCGCCGAAAGCTCCGCGCCGAAGCCCGAGGTGCGCGTTGCCTCGTGAACGATCAGGCAGCGCCCGGTCTTCTCGACCGAAGCTTCGATCGCCTTGATATCAAGCGGCACCAGCGTGCGCAGATCGAGGATCTCGGCATCCACACCCTTGGCCTTGCAGACCGCTTCGGCGACATGAACCATCGTGCCATAGGCAAGTACCGTCAGCGCCTCGCCTTCCTGCACGATCCGCGCTTTGCCAAGCGGCACCTTGTAATAGCCCTCGGGCACGACGCTGTCGGGGTGCTTCTTCCACGGCTCCACCGGCTTGTCGTAATAGCCCGAGAACGGCCCGTTATAGATGCGCTTGGGCTCGAAGAAGATCACCGGATCATTATCTTCAATGGCGGCGATCAGCAGACCTTTGGCGTCATGCGGCGTGCTCGGGATCACGGTCTTGAGGCCGGCCACATGGGTGAACAGCGCCTCGGGGCTCTGGCTGTGGGTCTGGCCGCCGAAAATCCCGCCGCCAAAGGGCGAGCGCACCGTCATGGGCGCGATGTAATCCCCGGCCGAGCGATAGCGCAGGCGCGCGGCTTCCGAGATCAGCTGATCAAGCCCGGGATAGATGTAATCGGCGAACTGGATTTCGGGCACGGGACGCAGGCCATAGGCGCCCATCCCCACCGCCACGCCAATGATCCCGCATTCGGAGATCGGCGTGTCGAACACGCGGGTCTTGCCATGCTTGGCCTGAAGGCCCGCCGTGGCGCGGAACACCCCGCCGAAATAGCCGACATCCTCACCCATGATGATCACATCGGGATCGCGGGTGAGCATGATGTCGAGCGCTTCGTTGATCGCCTCGATCATGTTGAGACGGCGTTCCGCCACCTCGGTCACGGTTGCAATATCGTCGCTCATCCGAACGGCCTTTCGGTGCCGAACTTGGCAATGCGTTCGCGGATCGCCTGATCGGCCTGCTCTTCAAGGTGCCAGGGCAGCTCCTCGTAGACGTCCTCGAACATGGTGTGGAACGGGTGATGGAGACCATGGCCGAGGATGCCGTTCTTCTCGGCTTCCTTGGTGGTGGCCTTGACCCGCTCGGCGCATTCGGCGTCCATCGCGGCCTGCCGATCCTCGTCCCATTCGCCGAGCGCGATGAGGTGATCCTTGAGCCGCGTGATCGGATCACCAAGCGGCCATTCTTCGCGCTCCTGCGCGCTACGGTAACCGCTCGGATCATCCGAGGTCGAATGGCCTTCCGCGCGGTAAGTGAAATATTCGATCAGCGTCGGGCCTTGGTTGGCGCGGGCGCGGTTGGCGGCCCATTGCTGCGCGGCAAAGCAGGCGAGCGCATCATTGCCATCGACCCGCAAGGCGGCAATGCCATAACCCAACCCGCGCGCGGCAAAGGTGGTGCGTTCCGCCCCGGCAAAGCCCGAAAAGCTCGAAATCGCCCACTGGTTGTTGATCACGTTGAGGATGACCGGCGCATTATAGACCGCCGCAAAGGTGCAGGCCGAATGGAAATCGCCCTCCGCCGTGCTGCCCTCGCCCACCCAGGTCGCCGCGATCCGGCTATCGCCCCGCACCGCGCTCGCCATCGCCCAACCCACCGCCTGCGGGGTTTGCGTGGCGAGGTTCCCCGAAATCGAGAAAAAGCTGTGCGCGCGGCTCGAATACATGATCGGCAGCTGGCGGCCCTTCAGCTTGTCGGCCTTGTTCGAATAGATCTGGTTGATCATCTCGATCAACGGATAGCCGCGCGCGATCAGGATACCCTGCTGGCGATAGGAGGGGAACACCATGTCGTCGCTCGCCAGCGCCATCGAAGCGGCCACGCTTGTCGCCTCTTCGCCGGTGCACTTCATGTAGAAGCTGGTCTTGCCCTGCCGCTGCCCGCGAAACATCCGTTCATCGAAAGCGCGCACCAGCGCCATGTGGCCTAGCATGGTGCGAAGCGTATCGGGGCTCAGCTTGGGATCCCACGGCCCGTGCGCCTTATTATCCTCGCCCAGCACGCGCACCAGCCCATAGGCGAGCGGCGCCATATCAGCCGGCTTGACGCTTTCATCCGGGCGCGGCTGCGCGCCAGCGGGCGGGATCTGGATATCGGAGAAATCGGCCTTGTCGCCGGGGCGGAACTTGGGCTCGGGAACATGCAGGCTCAGCGCCGGGCGATTGCCCGCGCCCTGCGATGATGCGGGCGGTGGAGTATCGGCCGGATCGGCCATGGCTGCGCTCTCCCTGTGGCACGGCGAGCGCGCTGCGGCGCGGCTCACAAACATTGCTTGGCTGTGAATTTTTATTTCAAGCGCAGGGTGCGGTCAAGCGGCGCGCATGCTTTTGCCTCACACCGCAACAGGCGCGCTCAAAGGGGGGAGCGGCGCGTAATCATGCACCACAAAATCCTCGATCCGGTAGTCGAATATTGTTTCGGGGTGGCGGGTGATTTCCAGCCGCGGATGCCCCTGCGGCTGACGAGTGAGCTGCTCGGTGATCAGTTCCGCGTGATTGAGATAGAGATGCACGTCCCCGCCCATCCACACCAGCTCGCCCGGCATGAGGCCCGTCTGCTGCGCCAGCATCCGGGTGAGCAAGGCAGCGGACCACAGGTTGAACGGCAATCCCAGCGCCACATCGCAGCTGCGTTGGTAGAGCAGGCAATTGAGCCGGTTGCCGGCCACATGGAACTGATAGGTCTTGTGGCACGGGGGCAGCGCCATGCGATCGAGCTCGGCAACATTCCAGCCTTCGATGATATGGCGGCGGCTGCCGGGATTGGTGCGCAGGCTTTCAACGACCTGTGCGACCTGGTTGATCCCCTCGCCCTGCTCGTAAAGACCATCGGGCCGGTAGCGATAGGTCGGCCAGTTGACCCATTGCTTGCCATAGACCGGGCCGAGATCGCCCCACTGGGCAGCGAAAGCTTCATCGGCGGCAATGCGGGCGACGAAATCCTCAAGACTGATCGCTTCGCCGCTCTCGCGGACATAGCGCGCATGCGGCCATTCGTTCCAGATCTTCACGCCTTGCAGCACCAGCGGGCGGATATTGGTTTCCCCGGTCAGGAACCACAGCAATTCGCGGGTGGCGGTTTTCCAGTAAACGCGCTTGGTGGTGAGGAGGGGCATTGCGCCATCGGCCAGATCGTAGCGCAGCATCGCCCCGCATACACAGCGCGTGCCGATCCCGGTGCGATCAATCCGCTCGGACCCGGTCTCCCAGATCATGCGCATCAGATCGAGATATTGCTGTTCGGGATGCGCCGCAGGATCGGCAACAGGAGGATTCGCAAGGCTGGCCATGGCGATGTTGTATAAGCTGCATTTGCCCGCTTGCCACCCTTTGCATCCGCTCCTATAGGGCGCGCCTTGCCTCGGCCCATGCGGGATGCGAATCCCCTCGGGCACGACACGGTCGGGGAGTAGCTCAGCCTGGTAGAGCACTGTCTTCGGGAGGCAGGGGCCGGAGGTTCGAATCCTCTCTCCCCGACCAATCGTCTCATGCAAACAATGTGATAAGAAGCGCGCAGCGCCGCTTCTGCCTGCGCGCATAGGCCATGCAACAAGGGCGAGCCTCGCTGGAGGCCCGCCCTGTTATTTCCAGCACGGATACCGCGATCAGAAGCGGAAGCTGGCCTGAACGAAGACCTGACGCCCCCGATTCATCGAAACCACCGCATCATCGCCGCGCGGGATGCCAAAGCCCCCTGCCCCGCCCGGCGGCAGGAACGGACGCGGGCCAGAGGTCACCACGAAGAGCTCTTCCGTCAGGTTGACCCCGATCAGCGACAATTTCCAGCGGCCATCCGAGCGGCCGATCGAAATATTGCCATCGAGCGTGACAAAATCATCCTGCACGAAATCATTGAAGCTCTGCTGGTCGGCAAAATATTCGCCCGAATAAAGCGCATTGCCCCCCATCACGAGATCAAGGTTGCCGCCGAGCGGAATGGTCCAATCGAAGGCGAGGTTGCCCGAGAATTCGGGCGCGCGCGGCGCGCGGCGGCCATTAAGATCTATCCCCGCTGCTGAGATGAAGGGCGCGGTGAACTTGGCATCGAGATAAGTCCCGTTGGCCGAGATGGTGAGGCCCTGTACCGGGGTGCGCCAGTTGAATTCGAGATCGACCCCCTTGGTGGTCAATTGCCCGGCGTTCAGCGTGATGAACTGCACATTCACCGCATCGAAGTTCTGCACCTGCAGATCATCGACAACATAGTAGAACGCCGTGCCATTGACTGTCACACGGCGGTTGTTGAACTGCGAGCGGAAACCCACTTCGCCGCCGATGGTGGTTTCGGACTGGAAGATCAGCGAGTTGAAATTGCCGCTCAGCGCCGCCTGGCTCAGGCTGTTCGACGGCAGGGCCGAATTGTCGATCCCGCCTGATTTGAACCCCGTGCGGAACGCGGCAAACAGGTTGAGATCGGGATTGGCCTGATATTTCAGGGTCACTTCGGGCGATACATTGCTGTCGCTGAAGGGAATAGCGCCCGAGAAGAAGCCCGGTCGGACGAAACCCGGCCCTTGCAGGAAGGTATGGAGATAAGGCACCGCGATGGTCTGGACCTTGTCTTCAGTGGTCCAGCGCGCACCTGCGACCAGTTCAAGATCTTCGGTGATATCGAAGATCAGCGAGCCGAACAGCGAAACCGCCTCGGTCTTGGTAACATGGCGCTTGTCCCAGTCATAGGTAAAGCCTGTCACCGGATCCGGCGCGATCAGCGAGATATTCACCGCTTGCTGCGCCGTATCAAATACGAATTCGCGATCCTCATAGAACGCGCCGAGCATGAAATTGATCGGCCCGTCAAAATCGGAATGCAGGCGCAATTCCTGCGTAAATTGGGTCAGTTGGTTGACCGGATCGGAACAGCCGGTGCCCTGGGCAACGCCAGGGCCATTGGTGGCGCCGAGGGCGGGAGCATTGGCCGCGAGGAAACCGGGGATCCCGAGAGCATTGCCAATCGGTGAGAACGCCGGCCCCAACCCGCCATAGGCGTAACAATCGAAATCGACCGCATCCATGTTGAGAAAGCCTGAGGTCGAGGTCAGCTTGATCGCGTCGGAAATCTGCAAATTCATCAGCAAGCGACCGAACCAGATATCGGATTCGTTGAAGGGAACCCCGTTGCGGCCCGCTGCGCGCGAGGGCGTGGGCACCCCGCCGGCCAAGGCAGGGGCGGAATCGGGGATGAAGAACTGCTTGTCCTGGAAGTTGCAATCATACCCTGCCGGGATCGCCACCAGACCATTGAGCAGCCACACCGGATCGGCAATGCCATTGGCGCCGCAGAAGATATCGGAATGCTGCACGGCGCCATCGCCCTCATTGCGCATATACTGCACCTTGAGGTTGGCATCGAACATGCTGGTCGGCTCCCAATCCAGCGTCACGCGGGCCAGCAGGCTGGACTGGCCACGAAACGGACCATTGCCGGAATTGACATTGGGCTGAAGCTCGATGAACCGCTCGATATCGTTCCATTGCGCCGCGACACGGATGCCCAGCGTATCGGTAAGCGGGCCGGACACGTAGCCATTGATCAGATAGCCGCGTTCCTCGAATTCATAATTGCCTGTCATCCCGACTTCCCAATCGGGCGTGGGATCGGCCGTCTGCAACGCGAAGACTCCGGCGGTGGCCGATTTGCCGAAATAGAGCGATTGCGGGCCTTTCAGCACATCGATCTGCTTCATGTCGAAGAAGCCCGCCTGCACAAGGCGCATCGTGGAAAGCTGCACGCCGTCAAAATCAAACGCGACCGCGCTGTCGAAGGCTGCGGAAATGTTGGACGACCCGACCCCGCGCAAGGACAGCTGACCGCCCGATCCCGAACCGCCGACCTGCACCTGCAAGGTCGGCACGCGCGCCGAAATCGCCGAGACATTGTTCATCACGTAATTGTCGAGCGTTTCCGCGCCGACAGAAGTGATCGTAACCGGCACTTCCTGCAAGGTTTCGTTCTGGCGGCGCGCCTGCACGATGATCACCCGCTGATCTGCCTCACGGGTTTCGGCACCTTCGTCTGTCACATCCTGTGCCAGCGCGACGTGGGGCAAAGCAGCCAGAACGCCAAGCGCCCCGCCACTCAGCAAGATGCGGCGCAAGCCGCCGCGGCGGGCGGTGGACGCATGGCGTGCATCACGGTAGATCATCTCACTCTCTCCCATTTGGCCGATGTCAGGCACCGGGCCGTTTCCCCAATCGCCGAGATGCATTGCCTGCAACTTTCAGCACCCTTTAAGGTGTATGGAGGGAGCCTCTCTCGCTCATCTAGCAAAAGCGTTAGGCAGCCTGCGAAAGTGCGACAATTTCGTCACAATCGGGCGCAAACCCCGCAAGAACGTAACGTCACCCTGCTGTCCGTGGGCACCCTGCGGACCATCGGTCCGCCGCGCGGTGGCCAAGAAGCGAACCGGCTTCGCATCGCCTTGCGCGGCCCGGATCATGTGCTAGCCTGCGAGCGCGACAACCGGAGAGGGTCACGCCATGAAGACAGCCACCCTGTGGATCGCCAGCGCCGCGCTGGCAGGTGCGATGGCACATGCCTTGCCCGCGCAGGCACGTGATGATGAAAAAGCCGGAACCAAGGATAGCACCGCGGCCATGAGCGGCGGGCTCGCCGCAATCGGCATCGGTATTGCCGTCAGCACCACCAAGCATGGCGGTGATCATCGCCATGAAAGCCAGTGGGACGATGAACTCTATGGCAAGCCTTTCACCCCTGCCGCCAATGTGGTGTGCGTGCCGGGACAGCGCCAATGCTATGATCGCGGCTATGTTTCCTACAGCTGGACAAAGCGGGCGTTCGGAACTTCGGCAGAATTTGCGGCATCCGAAGGGGGATGGGATGGCGGTTACGGCGATTTCGGCAGTTTCGGAGTCGATCTCGAACGCGCGCG
>Ga0308017_1000033_pt1 | contig 44195 bp, 37 predicted proteins | sample Neamet280_FD_203145 | JGI IMG/M metagenome (GOLD analysis project Ga0308017, IMG submission 203145) | Marine microbial communities from water near the shore, Antarctic Ocean - #280 | ecosystem: Environmental > Aquatic > Marine > Unclassified | place: Southern Ocean | collected 2014-10-01
GGATGTGGGTGTAATTCCGGGGGCGTGGAGTCTAGCCCATCAAGGCGTACTCTTCCTTGATGAATGGCCAGAATTTTCTAGGACGGCCCTTGAATCGTGTAGAGTCCCTATGGAAACCGGACGAGTCGCCTTGTCACGAGCGGCAGGAAGCATAGAACTTCCATCTGAAGCTCTACTCATTGCAGCATTAAACCCATGCCCGTGCGGGCAAATCACAAAGACAAACGGCATATGCTTCTGCACGCCCGGGGAGGTCCGTAAGTACCTTCAAAAGGTGTCCGGACCAGTTGCTGATCGGTTCGTATTACACATAGAGGTAGGCAACGAAGTGAAATTAGAGGGAAATGGAGATTATATCGAACAAGTAAACTTCAGGAAAGGAGCAATAAAGGACTATAATGGGTCATAATCTGAGGTTTTTACGAATAAAGATGAGGTTTTAAACTGTTTTACGACAAAAAGAGCTGAAAACAGAGCCGGAATTAAAGAGTTAGCTGAAAATGGCGTTGACATTTTTACAGCAAACGATGACAAAAAGGATTTATTGAACATAAAAACGTTAAACACCAAGCTTTTAAGTGATAATTTGGTTAAAAATAGCGATAAAGAGGATGTTTTTGATTCAGCTAGGATCATTGAAGAACAATCTGACTTTGAATCATTTTTAGTGGAGGAGAAAGTGGATAAAAGTGAAGAAAAGATAATTTTAAGCAATAAAAAGGATGGTTTAGAGGAGAAAAGTGGTGTTTTGGGTAAAACACGTGGATTATCAGATGGGAAATATTGGGATTGGGCTGTGGGCAGAGTTGCGCATGTTTGGAAATTGAAAAGAAAAGGGATAAAATTGGAAATGACAGAGGAAGCAAAAGTGTGGCTGGAGGGATTTCAGCAGATTTCATATTTATCAGAGAGAGGCCTTAAGAATATTATGGAGGTAGCAAATACAGCTGCTTTGATTGACGAAAGTTCACGTATAAAGAAAGGCCATATTGTAGAAGGGTGTGAGTCAAGACTATTTGATCGCAATTCATGGCTACAGAGTATAAATGATGACTCAATCCCTAAATACTCTAAGGACTTAAAGCCTAAATTGGCAGCATGCAAAATCAACGTCCTATAATTCTACCCACACGAGGGAAAACTCCAGCAATTGATGATAGTGTATGGTTAGCTCCTAACTGTACTGTTGTGGGAGAGGTTACTTTGGGTAAAGAATCGACTGTTTGGTTCGGAGCGATAGTAAGGGGCGATGTAGCCTCGATTACAGTTGGTGAGAAGGTGAACATTCAAGACGGAGCTGTTATTCACGGCACTTATGGCAAGTCAAAAACGATTCTGGAAGACAGGGTCAGTATAGGCCACAACGCTATAGTGCATGGGGCTCATGTGTGCAAGGGAGCACTTATTGGAATGGGCGCAGTTGTAATGGACGGCGTAGTAGTGGGTGAAGGTGCTGTTGTAGCAGCAGGTGCTGTCGTGCTCGAGGGAACACAAATCCCAGCTAGAACTCTATTCGCAGGAGTACCGGCTAAGTTAAGAGGGGAAGTAAGGTCAGAACTTCAGGAGCATCTCAGTCAGACAGCAGATAGATACGTCGAATACGCTGGATGGTTTAAGGCTGACAAATAACTATACGAGAACCACTTCCTCCAAGTCGATTCCAGAGCCGAAAAAGCTCTGTGCTCCTATCTTGAAATTTTCAGTTAGATCTGAGACTTCAAATCGATTAGTGACTTGATGAATTAGATCTGAATTAGGGCCAGCCTCTATACCTAACTCCATTAATCGAGCCTTCAATGTGGTAGCTACAATATATGGGGAATCAATAATTTTAACACTACGTGGCAAAAGCTTACGAAGCTTATCGGTGACAAGGGGATAGTGAGTACAACCTAGAATAATTGAGTCTACAGAGTCGAAATAACCATCTTCTAAATAAGCTTCAAGCACAGCTTTAGGAATAGTATCATTAAAGAATCCTTCCTCTATTGCAGAAGCTAAAAGAGGTGTGGCACGGCTTAGTAGTTCTGCTTTACTATTTCCCGTGTTTTGGAAAACTCTAGAATACAACCCCGAGCTAATAGTAGCACGAGTACCTATTAAACCAACTCTTCCACAGCTGTTGTCAGACGATACGGCTTCAACTACGGGGTGAACCATGTCTATAACCGGAATGGAGGAGCCTACCACAGATTTGATTTCATCTAAAGCATTACTAGAGGCAGAATTACAAGCGATTACAATAGCCTTGCAACCACTAGTCACGAGGTGTTTAGCTATACGAGTAGAATAGCGCCTTATTAATTCCGGAGACTTATCACCATAAGGCAAGTGGGCGGTATCACCGTAATAAAGTATGGACTCGTTAGGCAATAGGTCACAAGTAGCTCTGGCAACGGTAAGGCCGCCTATACCAGAGTCAAAGATTCCTATCGGTCTAATCAAGATTTTATGAGTTACCTAGAATGGGTCTTATAACCCCAACTTCGTGCGGACTAGATCTGTGACATCAGTTCCTCCACCTGTGTACACGGTAGCGCCAGTACTAGAGTCAAAAATATAAGTGAATGAATGCTCCTCACCTACTGAATTAACCGCTCCTTGAACACTTACAACAAGAGGATTAAAAAGGCTTTGCTCCAATTGACTTAACTCAGCCTGAGCTGTTTGAGTAAATTCTTGAAGCCCTTGATCAAGAGCTTGAATCTCTCTTTCTTTCTGCTCAAGGATAGCCGGAGGCCAAGTTGCTGCTTTTGCTTGGTACTCGGTATACTTAGTTTTTAAGTCAATTTCCATACTCTGTATATGAGCCTGATACTCCTGGGCTGCAGTTTGCAACTTAACTTCAATATCCGCAAGTACAGACATGTTCATAATGAGTGACTGAACGTCGAGGTGTCCGAATTTCTGGGCGTTAGCTCCGAATGATAGGCCTGCTAACAGGCAGCTAATAAGTATAATATTTTTCATTGTCAAATTGTGTAGTAGTGATTTATTTACTTTTTACTCCGCCAGGACTACCTCCTGATCGTTGCATTGTTGAATTTCCGCCAGGGCGGCCGGCATCTGTTGCGTTGCTATTACTTCTTCCAGAATCTTTTCCTCCATCTTTACCACTATCATCCTTCTTCTCTACTTCTATTATCTCCCCTGGCACGTAACCTAGTTTTTTAATTAGACGATCTGAGATATCGTATTTAGGATTAGTGTAAAGCATATTGCTTTGGTTAGACTTATCGAAAATAACCATGTATCCAGAACCACCAGCAATGTCCTTTAACACATCGAAAATTTGTTGCTGAATAGGCTCTATGAGTTCTTGTCTCTTTTGGAAAAGCTCACCATCAACCCCGAATTTCTGCTTCTGCATTTCTTTAGCCTCAGCTCGCTTAGTAATAATTTCCTGCTCCCTCTTCTGACGCATCTCCTTAGTCAGAAGTACTCGTTCTGCACGATATGCCACTTCGAGTCTGTCTGCTGCATCGAGTTTAGCTTCTATTTCCTCTTGCCACTCTATAGCATAAGCGTTTAACTCTTGCTGAGCTGCAGCATAATCGGGCATATGAAGTAGGACATAGTCAGAATCTATGTATGCAAATTTTTGAGCTGAAACGTAAGATGGACCCATCATACAAACTGCAAAAACTATAGCTGTTAGAGCTAGTCTGATATTGAAGAAAGAAGTATATGATTTCATAGTTATTGCGAATTTACTGAAGCTAGGCCTCTTTAATAGACTTTAGAACGGACTTTAGTTCATAATCATTGTTAGAGAGGATTATAACTCACCCATACCCATACCCATACTAAAGTGGAATTGACCCTTAGACATATCTGGAGTTGATGATACATCATCGAATCTCCAACCGTAATCTAAACCTAGTAAACCGAACATAGGCAAGAAAATTCTAAGCCCTACTCCAGCTGAACGATAAACTTGGAATGGGTTCATAGCTCTAGAATCTTCCCATGTTTTACCGCCCTCAATGAATGCAAGAGTGTAAATTGTCGCACTTGGATTCGTGGAAAGAGGATAACGTAGTTCAGCAGTGTACTTTGCTGCGACAGGAGCTCCAGTCTGGCTGTCAGGCTCTGTTAGACTTAAATCATCGTACCCACGAAGGTTAAGAATCTCTCTGCCATCCAGTGAAAAACCACTCAGAAAAACTCCGCCCATATAAAATCTTTCAAAAGGAGATAGTGGCGCTGCTCTATCGTACTGACCTATAATTCCTACACCTGTTGCTAGCTTAAGAACTAGACTCTTAGGATTATCACCACCGGATCTTGTAAGTGGGGTATACCATTCGGCTTTGAATTTCCATTTATGGTATTCAACCCATTTGTATTTATCCTCTTCTGTAATATCGTCATAGTAGCCCTCTTCTCTGAACATGCTATAAGGCAGTGTAGCCTTAACAGACATTTCAATATTAGAACCCCAAGTAGGGAATATAGGATCACTTACAGAATTTCTCTGGACCATTAAATCTGCAGCTAGGTTGTTCGATCTTCCATTAGAAAAGCTAAAGAAAGATCCATAATCTTTTAGAAGGTAATGCTGGTAGGAAATATTACCCCTTGCAAGGAACCAGTCATCTGGTTTCTTAAGTCTAGATCCAAGGCCTATTTCAATACCTATAATATCAAGTGAGTTTCTTAAAGCATTTTCTTCTCTATCTCCATCTTCTGCAACAACGTATTTAGGTAGTCCATTTGACTGAACGCTCTTCCACACTCTCGCGCTAAACTGATTAGGCTTGTGTCCTCCTAACCATGGCTCTACGACTCTGAACTGATAGCTCTGATAGTATAACCCGTTCGAACGGGCCATGATGCTTATTGTCTGACCATCGCCAGTAGGAATAGGACTCCAAGCACCTTTATCGAACATTTTCTTAGCCGAGAAGTTCGTGAAACTTAGAACTAAGCTTCCCACTACTCTACCACCTCCCCAACCACCACTAATCTCGATTTGGTCTGAGGGTTTTTCCTCTAGACTGTATTCAATATCGACAGTCCCATCTTCGGGATGCTGTATAGGATTCACTCCGAAAGATTCTGGGTTGAAGTAATTCAGCTGAGCAAGCTCACGCTGAGTACGAATGATGTCAGTACGGCTAAATAAATCACCTGGTCTTGTACGAATCTCTCTGTATATAACGTGATCATTCGTCTTTGTGTTACCCTCAACAATTACTCGACCGATGCGGAATTGTTGGCCTTCCATCATACGGATTTCTATATTAATGGTGTCGTTATTAACACTTTGTTCTAGAGGCATAGCTCGGAAGGTGAGATAACCATCATCCTGGTAAAGAGAACTAAGATCCATTCCCTTAGGATCCATAAATACTCTTTGCTCAAGATGTGCCAGGTTATATATATCGCCTTTTTTAATCCCTATAAGAGAGTCTAGCTGAGTGGTCCTGTACTTAGTGTTTCCCGTAAAGGTTATGTCTCCAAAGTAAAATTTATTTCCCTCTTCAATATCAAACACAAGCCCTACTAATCCTTCGTCCGTCCTATAGATTGAGTCACTCGTAATTCTCGCGTTCCTGTAACCCTCACCGTTGTAGGCCGCAATCATCATAGACATATCGTCCTCGAAAGAATTCTCTAAGTACTTAGAAGCCTTGTAGAATCTCCACCATTTTTTCTCTTTGGTAGATTTCATTTTACGCTTGAGCTTATCTACGTCAAAGGCTGTAACTCCATTAATGGAAATCAGGTCGATTTTTACTTTATCGCCTTTATTAATGTTAACTCGAACAATGGTTCCGTTTGCAAAACTAGAATCCACCTCTTGAATAATATCTACTTCAATATCTAAAAAACCCTTGTCTAGATAGTGGTCATTTATGCGCTTGACGGCGGTTGTGATAACGTTTTCGTTAACTATTCTCCCCGTCATTAAATCGATTTTACCTCTGATAGTCTCTTGCTCACTTCTGCTCACTCCAGCAATACTGTAACGAGTAAGTCTAGGCAACTCCTCTACACGAATAACTAAATAAACATCTCTGTCGATTAACTCTGCTGCCTCAATACTGATGTTGGAGAATAGATCTTGATCCCAAAGATTAGTAATAGCCCTAGATATCTGGTCTCCTGGAATAGTGACATTAGCGCCTATTTGAAGAGCACTGAAGAGCTTGACCGCCTGCACATCTGTGTACTCAGCACCTACAACGGTAATCCCTCCTATTCTGTATTCCTGAGCTAGGCTCAAATCTAGAACTGGAGTCGTTACGGTTTGGGCATAGCCTCCTAAAGAAACTATTAAAAGAGCGAAAAGGAAGTATACCTGATTTACCCTCATTTATTGGAGTGTTGCGAGACACCGCCGAAGCGTCTATCTCTATTTTGATAATCTTGAATTGCCACAAGGAAATGTTCCTTTCGAAAGTCAGGCCAAAGTACGGGGGTAAAGTGGAATTCTGCATAGGCTAGTTGCCATAACATGAAATTACTTATCCTATGCTCACCCGAAGTTCTGATCATAAGTTCTGGATCAGGCATGTCAGCAGTTTGTAGATGTTTCTCTAAAGTCTGAACATCTATATCTTCAGCGGATACCCCTTCTGCCACTACCGCTTTTACAGCCTCGGTGATTTCCCATTTAGAACTGTAGTTTAGTGCTAATGTTAATTGAAGTCTACACTTAATAGGGGTTGTGGATTTTGCTTGCGCTAATGTCTTTTGACAATCTTCCGGAAGAGCTGTTAAATCACCTATAGTTCTCAAACTCACACCCTTCTCAAACAATTCGTCAGCTTCTTGCACTAATGTTTTTATTAGAAGATCCATCAGAGAATTTACTTCCTCAACTGGCCTACTCCAATTTTCTGTGCTGAAAGCGTATAAGGTGAGATATTCTACACCTAGCTCTAAAGCAGATTCGACGGCTGATCTTACAGATTCTGCGCCGTTCATATGCCCGAAAATTCTGTCCTCTCCCTTCTGGGTAGCCCAACGCCCGTTACCATCCATTATGATGGCAACATGCTTAGGGACTCTATCCATATCTACCCCCGTCATTGCTCCCAACATGTAGTGGGTTTTTTACTCACCCGGAATGAAATCGAAGCAAGGAAATATCCGTATTTATCGTCTCTACCAGGATCACCTCTTTGAAGTCCTTCACTTGAAGTGACGCCATCTGGTAGGGTTATAATCCTATCTGCAAGATCTGCTGACAATTCACCACGTTCTATCCTTTGGTTTACGGAATTAACATATGACGTGCTTACATCATCAAGATAATCTGTCCATGTCTTCCTCATACCCCATTCCATTTGAAAGGACATAGCTGATCCCAAATTGATCTTAAAACCCATCCCGAATGGCAATGCAATTCCGCTTAGTTGATAGTACTCAATTCCATCCACCCAGCCTTGACCCTCCGTACCTAATGGCTGTAATGGATGCCAGTTGCCATAAGAGTCCATACTCTCAGGGTCGTGAGTGAATAACGCAAGTCCCGCTGTTAAAAAGCCAGTGAGTCTATTCGATTTATTACCTACCACGTGGTTGATGTAATTAATCTCCCCGGAAAGAGAATACTCTCTAATACGATTTCTGAAATGTAAATTTCTGTTCTGTGCCCACGACACATCTGAATCCTCATCCCAGGCCTCTACAAAACCATCCATCATCTGTAGTCTGATACTAACCCTCGGATTGATGTTACTTCTGAAATAACCTCCTTGAGCGACGTGAAATCTGTTTTTAAGAGGGCTAGATGGATTTAAGTCCCCGACATAATATCCAGTCCCAATCTGATATCCGATTTCCTTACTGCCTCCGAAATAATTCCCCTGAGCTGAAGCGCCTGTAAACACAAGCAAAAAAGCTATGACTAGCATCTGCTTTAGATCTATGAATGGAGGTATTATCTGGGGTTTCATCTTAACGACTTTCCTAACGCACGAAAATACGGGAGATTGTGCTTGAGTCGTCTGTCTACAGAGTGCATTTTAACGCTCTTTTTCAAACAGACTTTCTTTAACCTCGAGGATCTATACCCCAGTGCATTTTATTGCGGAGGGTGTTGAAGAAGCTTTGGCCTTCAAGATTCATCAACTTAACCTTAAAAGTTGCAGGTTTAATAGACACTACAGCTGATGGCTTTAATCGAAAACTTCTACTATCTAAAGAGAGAAGAAAGCTCGAGTCTCTTCCAGATGGCTTCAGAGTTATCTCACCCTCTAAAGGAACTACAAGCGGGCGGTTTGTGAGATTATGCGGGGCTATGGGCGTGATGATGGCTACGTTAGAACTTGGCGAAACTATAGGTCCCCCAGCACTTAGGCTGTAAGCTGTAGAACCAGTGGCTGTAGAAACGATAAGACCGTCTGCCCAGTACTTATTCACTGGCCTGCTATTCCACTCTACATCGACTACAACCATGCTCGAGGTTTTACGCTTATGTATCGCCACTTCGTTAAGAGCGTAGGGAAATTCACCTAAATCAACTTCATCTGCTTCAACTTGTAAAATCGAGCGCTCATCTATCCAATATTTTCCAGCGATTACAGAATCTAAAGCTTCGTCAATGTGGTCTGTACTTATGTTAGAGAGAAAACCTAATGTTCCTGTGTTAATCCCTAAGATAGGAATTCCGTTTTTAGCAGCAAACGTAAGTGACTCGAGGAACGTTCCGTCCCCACCCAGTGTGATTAAGACATCGATATCCTTCAAGTCACTAGCCTTAGAAAAACGACCGAGTGATGCGGGAGGGTCCATGAACTCTTCTAGTTCCGTCCTGAACCCGTCGAAAAGAAGAGCGCCCGGGTCTATCTGTGTCACCCTTTCTACAACCCTACACACAGAGTCCTTGTGTCGGGCATAAAACGGTTTTCCAAAAAGAGCTATTCTCATATCTAGTTGCTTTCTGTCAGTTATTGTTCAAGATAACGCATAAATTGATCGAATTTATTGCGAAGTTCGTTCTCTACTTCAGGGGCGTCAAAGAAGGTGGTGATTTTGTAATCAAATCGTTTAAACGTCTCTAGGATAGCTGCAATATCGACGGTGTTAAGCTTGAAAGTCACAAGCATGTCACCTGAATCTTCGTGGGTAGAGGTGAAGTTTGAGATTTGGGCTCCGTTCTCTTCAACTAGTCTAGAAATCTCAGTTAAACTGAATTTAGAAGGAGGTATTTCTAAAACGATAGTGCTACCCTCTGCACCCCATCCAGCTGCATGAGCGAGGAAACTCATCACCGCACCTCTATCAATACAACCCATGAATATGCCGCGATGTACTACTGGTAAAACGTCTACTTCGGTGCGTGCCATTTGGGCTACAACCTCATAAATATGCAAATTCGGATCAACTGAAAAAGGCGAGGTTTTAATCTCTGATAGAATGTCGGACTCATCACATTCGAGTAAATCGCCTTCATTCACTAAGCCCTTGAACTGGTCTTCTATCACCAGCGGCAAGTGAGCCACCTTGTACTCCTCCATTAAATCTAGTGCACATTTCACTGTGTCAACAGGCCTTAAAAGAGGAAGGTCAGAAGTTAATAATTGTTCAGCTGTCATTACTTAATTTTGTAGCGTGTCAGACACTTCGAAGGTACATACAAAACTCAGCGTCAACGTAAATAAAATTGCAACCCTGCGGAATGCTAGAGGGGGAGTGATTCCTAGCGTCACCATGTCGGCTGAGAGAATTCAAGATTACGGGGCTGCAGGAATTACAGTACATCCACGTCCAGATGCAAGACACATCACTTATCAGGACGTTAGGGATCTGAAAAGTATAGTCCATACTGAGTTCAACATCGAGGGCTATCCGACAGAAGAGTTTATAGACTTGGTTTTAGAGGTGAAGCCTGACCAAGTAACACTGGTGCCAGATCCACCGGAGGTGCTGACAAGTTGTGCTGGTTGGGATGCTATTGAAAAAAGTGCGTTTTTGGGGGAGGTTATCTCACGCTTTAAAAGCGCAGGCATTCGCACTAGCATCTTTATGGATACTGCTTCAGAAGGGATCAAAGCCGCTGCTCTCACAGGAACTGACAGGGTAGAACTTTACACAGAAGATTACGCCGTTAACCATAGAATTGTGGGTGCAGAGGCCGCTGTGCCGTATGCAAAAGCAGCAATCTTGGCTCACAGCTTAGGCATGGGAGTAAATGCTGGACACGATCTCGACTTGAGTAATCTTAAAGATTTCGCGTTAAGCGTTCCATACTTGGACGAGGTGAGTATAGGCCATGCGCTGATATCAGACGCTCTGTATTTAGGTATGTCAAATGCCGTAGCTAAATATATTAGCTGCCTGCAACCCCCTTCTAAATGACAGTAGAATTGTACAGCCGTGTATTAGGAGAGAAAGGAGCACCCCATTTAATTGTTTTGCATGGACTGCTAGGTAGTTGTGATAATTGGCACACCTTAGGGAAGACCTATGCTGAGAACTTTAGGGTGCATTTATTAGATGCTCGAAATCACGGAAGAAGCCCACACACATCTGATCATAATTATGACTTGATGACGGAGGATTTGCTTAACTATTTGGACTCCAATAACATCGAGAAGGCTTCGATTTTAGGTCATAGCATGGGCGGTAAAACTGTTATGATGTTTGCGGAAAGACATCCGGACAGAGTCGACAAACTTATTGTTGCTGACATCGCTCCCAAAGCGTACGAAGCACATCATGGTCCTATTTTCGACGCACTTTTAGCTTCAAATCCTAGTACTGCCGTTTCCCGAGAAGAAGTTCATGCCGACCTGAAGAACAGACTAGGCGAGGCTGAAACGCTATTGCCTTTCTTAATGAAGGGACTGCACAGAGTGAAAGGAGGTGGGTACGAGTGGAAATACAATGTCGAAGTCCTAGCCGCAACTCTTGATGGAGTCACAGATGAGATTACACTATCTATGAACACGATTCCGACTTTGTTTATTCGAGGTCTTAAGTCTGGTTACGTGAGTGATGTGGATTTAGAAAAGCTATATGATGTTTATGTACAACTTGAAACTGCTGACATTGAAGGTGCAGGCCACTGGCTTCATGCTGAAAAGCCCGACGAGTTTTTAGAGATTACCACGGATTTTTTAATCCACTAGCTACTCCTCAGAAGTCTCCTTTAACCATCGTCTGTAGGCATTGAAAAGTCTGGATCTAGATACAAACCCGACATATACACCTGCGCTATCAACCACTGGAAGGTTCCATGCACCACTTCTCTCGAAAGCATCCATTACATCCTCCATTTTAGATGACTTATTTATGGAGAATTCAGGTACGGTCATAAGGGTGCTAACGAAAGTGACATCGTATTTATCTGTCTCGAACATAATCTCCCTTATGTCTTGTAAGTCAATTAATCCTCTAAGAATACCTTCTGAATCAATTACCGGATGAAGATTTCTTTGGGACTTACTAATTATACTGACAAGGGATCTTAAGCTATCATCGAGACCTACAGGAATGAAATCAGTTTCAATTTCATCCTTAAGGTTCATGAGGGTTAATACTGACTGATCCTTATCATGTGTAAGTAATTCGCCTCTTTCCGCTAGCTCCCTTGTGTAAATACTATACTTCATTAGCGACCTCGCAATGGTATAGCTAAGAGCTGAACTGAGCATCAGGGGCACGAACAATTCATATCCTCCGCTTATTTCTGAGGCCAAAAATATCGCCGTTAAGGGCGCGTGCAGAACTCCCGCCATCATCCCACCTAACCCAGCTAGTACAGCATTACCTACCGGAATAGTCCCTTCCCCGAAAATCATATTTACAGAAAGTGCGAAAATAAAACCTAGTAAAGCGCCTCCGAAAAGAGCAGGAGCGAAAACCCCCACCACACCTCCAGCACCTACAGTTAATCCAGTGAGAATAGGTTTAAGAGCCCAAGCAAGCAGGAGTATTCCTATGAGTACTAATCCTTTTCCGCTGTTAGTTAGGAATCCCATATCACTAGATATATCACCTGAAGACCCCATAAATAATGAGTTAACTACATCGTAACCCTCACCATACAATGAAGGGAGTATGGCTACAGCTAGACCTACTATAACCCCAGAAATAATAATCCTAGTCCATGGATTTTTAAACTTGGCGACAAGCTTAGAAGAACCCATGTAAAATTTAGTAAATATTACTGAGCCGACGCCTGCCATCAACCCGAGAAGAATGTAAAGGGGTAATCTTTTGACAGCAAAAGGTGCAAGAGCCGTAACTGACAGTATGTCCTCGCCTTCAATTAAAAAGTATGCCGTGAGTAGGGAAGCTAATGAGGCAAATATCAGAGGAATTAAACTCGCTGCGGTTAAATCTATCATAATGACTTCAACGGCAAAAATAATCGCGGCTATCGGTGCCTTGAATATTGCCGCAAGTGAAGCCGCTGCTGCACATCCAATTAATAATCTGCGGCGACGGAAGTTTCTCTTTGTTTGGGTAGCTATCTCCGACCCTATCGTAGCTCCAGCCTGCACCGCTGGTGCCTCTAGCCCTCCAGAACCACCGAAACCTACTGATAAAATACTTGTTACAACTGGCGCAAATAGCCAGGTTCTTTTCAAAGCACCTCGCCTTGTTGAGAGTGCATGAAGTGTAGCTGGTATTCCACCGCCGGGGTGATCCCCTCCTAGTACGTTTTTGATGAATAGATAAGTTAGCGTTAAACCTATAATAGGTCCTAGCCCTAAGATCCATTGCCAACCCATAAACTCCTGTGTGCCGAAAATTCCTGACCTAATGAGCGCCACGCCGTTCTTTAAAAGAACCGCAACTAAACCCGCTAGCACTCCGACAACACATGCCCAAACCAGAATAGCACTATCAGATCTCATAAAAGCCCAGAGCTTCGTCATTGACTTCGAAAAGTGTTTCGTTAAAAAACTAACGCCCGACAGGAACAGTTTTGTAATGAGATTTTTGATGGCGGCTATCACTAAACGAAGGTAGCTAATAACCTATTTGTGAATACGTATAGTATTAATCTCTGTAGACAATTCAATGCCCTCGAAGATATGTGACGCGAGCTCATTAGTGACTGACGGTCCTATGAGAACGCCCCTAGTGCCGAGGCCGTTAAGAATGAACACGCCTGGGTGGTCATTAAGCGGCCCCACGTAAGGGCGTCTGTCATGAGAAGTCGGGCGCAATCCAGACTCGTGATTTATTATGGTGAATCCGTCTAGGATTTCTTTAGAAAGGATGGGGGCAATGGATTGGAGGAGCTCCATCTTGCCTTTGTCGGTAGGTTTACTGTCTGGGACATTCCATTCGTAGGTGGCGCCAAGTTTGAACGTATTCGGTGCCGTGGGAAGTAGCCACTTAACACGGTTGAGGGTCTTGCCGTTAGTTGAAAGATTGTCGGATTTCAATGTGAGTATTTCTCCGTGATCAGCGGCAAGCTTCAGGCCTTTTGTTGCAAGGTCTTCCTTCGCACCCACTCCCCTGCTGTCAATAATTGTGTCGAAATTGTGGGGAGTTGAGATATCCCAAGTTCTAGTGTGGAACCGCCCTGCTTTTTCTAAATGCTCGCGCATAGAACTGATGAGGAGGGCAACGTCCACCCACCCTGCGTCATTGACCACCCCGAAACCAAAAGGCGCGATAACTCCTGTTGGAGCTTGTGAGGGAGAGTTCGCCGGGCTTATCCATTTAGCAATGTCGTGGGAAGAATCGTAGCGCCTTTGCCATAAGTCACGGTACTGCTCGTTAGGGAAGATGCGGATTATGGGCGTGGGATGGAGGGCTGTTATACCTAGGAATTGCTCTAGTTCGCTATAGGTGTGATGCATCGCGTTCATATGAGGTGTTGCGTTCCAAACCTCAACTAACCTCTTAAACGAAAGTGGATTGTACATTCCTGCAGCCACCTTTGAGGCTGAAGGTGCGCCGTTATCCCAAACCTCGAACTCTATCTTTCTTTTTAAAAGCTCCCAAGCCATAAGCGTGCCTGCAAGACCGGCACCTACAATGAGAACTTTTCTAGAGTTTTCCAAAACTAATAAATGACGCCGAGCTCGCGAGCGACTTTCTCGAATGCTGCAAGTGCTTTATCGAGATGGGCCTTAGTGTGGGCCGCGGAGAGCTGAACTCGGATGCGGGCTGCGCCTTTAGGCACGACGGGGAAGAAGAAGCCTATTACATAGATGCCTTCCTCGAGTAGACGGTTCGCCATGTCCTGGGAAAGGCGCGCGTCGCCGAGCATAACTGGAACGATTGCGGATTCGCCGTCGTTGAATGGGAGACCTGCGGCTTTAAGACCGGCTTTGAAATACTTCGTGTTCTCTTCGAGGCGATCACGTAGTTCTGTGCTCTCGTCAAGCATCTTGAATACCTCTAATGCGGCGCCGACGATGTTAGGGGCTAGAGAATTGGAGAAAAGGTAGGGGCGAGAACGTTGACGTAGGAGTTCAATGATTTCTTTTCGACCTGTGGTGAAGCCACCCATGGCGCCGCCGAGGGCTTTACCGAGAGTACCCGTGATGATATCGACTCTACCCATTGCACCGCGAAGTTCGATAGAACCTCGGCCATTCTTTCCTATGAATCCCGTTGCATGGCACTCATCGACCATTACAAGGGCGTCATATTTATCTGCGAGATCGCAAATCTTAGCTATTTCTGCCACATAACCGTCCATGGAAAATACTCCGTCGGTGACGATGATTTTAAACCGTGACCCTGCTTCGTCAGCTGCTTGAAGCTGAACTTCAAGATCTACCATATCGTTATTCTTGTAGCGGAATCGTTTTGCTTTACAGAGGCGGACTCCGTCAATGATGGAGGCGTGGTTCAGAGAGTCTGAAATAATAGCGTCGTCTGGGCCTAGGAGGGGTTCGAAAACACCACCGTTCGCATCGAAGGCAGCGGCATAAAGTATGGTGTCGTCAGTCTCGTGGAAGTCAGCTATGGTTCTTTCCAATTCCTTGTGTATGTCTTGAGTACCACATATAAATCTAACGGAAGACATACCGAATCCATGTGAGTCCACCGCATCTTTGGCTGCCTGACACACCCTAGAATCGTTACTGAGCCCTAGGTAGTTGTTTGCACAAAAATTAATAACTTCTGACCCATCAGTGAGCTTTATTACTGCGTCTTGGGGAGTGGAGATTACTCGTTCGCTTTTAAAAAGTCCCGCTGATTCAATGGCTGCTAATTCCTCTTGGAGGTGTGATTTTATCTTTCCGTACATGTTGCGAATTTACTTAAGGAGCGCCCAGAATAATAGGGAAATTCCTTTCTCCGTGCCCCATGGGGTTATTGCGTTTTATAGGGTAGTCTTTAGGGACATGGGCCGAGATGATTTCGTCTACCGTTTTACCGAATGGGTTGTCCGAAGACTGGCCGTGCGCGATGGTGTTGTCTTTAATGTCGGTGAAGGTGCCGATGATGAGGCCGTCCGCTTTTTCGAACACCCCGGCTAGGCGCAAGGCTAGGAACATCCTGTCGAGGTGGTACAGATATTCGTCCACGTCCTCGAGGAGGAGGAAGCTGCCATGTAGGTTGGGGAAAAATGGAGTGCCTAGTAATGAGTAGAGGACGCTGAGGTTGCCGCCGACAATGGTGGCGGTGGGTTTGAAGGGAGCTGATCCTTTGAGTGTAGACCAAATCAGTCCCACATCTTCAGGTGAGGTCGTGGGGACCGTGGATGCTACTGGACCGTGAAGTGAGGCAATCCCCAGGTTGTTTGCCCAGGCGTGAATGGCTGTGATATCCGAAAAACCGATAATCCAAGTGGGATCGGCAAGAAAGGCGGTACTGTCTAGTAATGGAAGGAGTCGCCCACAGCCGTAGCCCCCTCGAAGGGCAAAGACAGCTCTAATCGTAGTGTCACGAAATGCGGAATTGAGAACCGCGGCTCTTTGAGAGTCCGAGCCTCCGAATTGATTTTCTCGAGCGTCGAGCCCATCTGGTATTATAGGGGTAAAGCCTGCGTCGCGAAGGAGTGTGGCCGATTCTTCAATTAATTCAGTAGAGGCAAAACGCGCCGGAGCGACAAGCATAATCTTATCGCCAGGCTTTAGAAATCGAGGTAATTTTCTTTCTAACTGCATTTGTTGACGTGAAGGTAGGGAGAAGGGCGGGACTGAGGTATTTTTGGACTTACAAATGAGTGACATCCGCAAACCCAAACGCAGACTTATAACTTCTGCCCTCCCCTACGCTAACGGACCTATCCACGTGGGCCATATTGCCGGTGCATATCTACCCGCCGACATCTACGTTCGATACTTGCGGAGCGTGGGCGAAAAAGTGGTCTGGGTATGTGGCAGCGACGAACACGGAGCTGCTATAACACTCAGAGCGAAAAAGGATAATACTACTCCTCGTGAAATTGTAGACAAGTATCACAACGAAATGCAGGAGGCATTTAAAGGTCTAGACATAAGTTTCGATCATTACAGCCGTACCTCCAGCGAAAAGCATCATAAAGTAGCCCAAGACTTCTTCCTCAAACTTCTCGAAAACAATAGTTTCGAAGTAAAAACCGAAGAGCAGTATTTTGACGAGGAAGCCGACCAGTTCCTAGCCGATAGATACATCACGGGTACATGCCCTAAATGTGATGCGGCTAATGCTTATGGTGACCAGTGTGAAAAATGTGGTAGCACCCTATCTCCTACAGAACTCATAAACCCTAAATCCACCTTGAGCGGTTCTAAACCCATCCTCAAACCCACTACACTTTGGTATCTACCTATGGGAAGACATGAGGATTGGCTGAGAGATTACATCGAAAAGGGTGAACTAGACGGAAAACCACACCACGACGCTAAGGCATGGAAGGCTCACGTTACTGGGCAGTGCAAGAGCTGGATTGATGGCGGACTTCAAAGCCGTGCCATGACTCGCGACCTGAAATGGGGTATCCCCGTACCTATCGAAGGAGCAGAAGGCAAGGTGCTTTATGTATGGCTAGATGCGCCACTCGGATATATCACATCCACAATGGAGTGGGCAGAAAAGAACGGCGAAGATTGGCGGCTTTGGTGGCAAAACGAAGACACCGAATTACTTCACTTCATCGGTAAGGATAACATCGTTTTCCACTGCATCATTTTTCCCATCCTTCTAAAGGAACACGGCGACTACATCCTCCCCCATCAAGTCCCAGCAAACGAATTTATGAATCTTGAGGGTGATAAAATCAGTACTTCTCGGAATTGGGCGGTTTGGGTGAAGGATTACATGGAGGAATTCCCTGAGGGGTCGGATACCATGAGATATGTTTTGGCCTCTATTATGCCAGAACAAAAAGACAGCGAATTCACATGGACTGACTACAAGGATAGAATTAATAACGAATTAGCAGATGTCCTAGGCAACTTCATCAACAGAGTCCTCATCCTCACCCGTAAATACTACGACGGTGCTGTCCCTTCAGCTAATGACTTCACCGAGGTCGACAATGCTGTCCTCATTTCACTAGCCGCTGCGCCTGATAAAATCGGTGATCTCATCGAACGCCATAGATACAAGGAAGCCCTATTAGAAACTATGAACGTCGCTCGTCTCGGTAATAAATACCTTACCGAAGAGGAGCCATGGAAAGTGATGAAAACAGACCCAGCTCGAGTCGAAACCATCATGCATATCGCATGTCAGGTAGTTGGAAACCTAGGCATCCTACTTTCCCCCTTCCTACCTCGAACTGCCTCGAAAATATCTACTTCCTTCGGCGTATCAGAACTTAAATGGAACGATGCATCAGTATCTACCGTTACTTGTGGTCACATCTTAGGCGACCTACCCATTCTTTTCGCTAAAATAGAAGACTCCACCATCGAAACCCAAGTCGCAAAATTGGGCCTCAAGAACACGAACCCCGAAATTATGCCACAAAAAGACTCCACCACCTTCGACAACTTCATGGAAATGGATCTTCGTGTCGCTACCGTGACAGAATGTGTCCCCGTTAAAAAAACCGACAAACTTCTTCAGCTAACTGTCGACACCGGTCTCGATGTGCGCACCGTAGTCTCTGGCATTGCCGAACATTTTTCTCCCTCCGACGTCATAGGCCGCAAAGTGGTTCTCCTCACTAATCTCGAGCCGCGAACAATCCGTGGTGTCGAATCCCAAGGCATGGTCTTAATGGCCTCAACTTCCGATGGCGGCCTTCGTTTCATCACTCCCGAAGAAGGCGTTTCTGCTGGAGATGTAATTCGTTAAACGCTTAGAGAATTTGTCAACCGCCTGGTTGACTTTTTTCATAGCGAAGTTGATCGCGGTGTGCGACATGCAAAATCGTTAGAGAATTTGTCAACCAGTTGGTTGACTTTTTTCATAAGCAAAGCACATGTGTCGATCTTTCACCACACGCAACACAAAACGTTAGAAGAATTGTCAACTAGTTGGTTGACTTTTTTAAGGTATGACGTGATGAGGCGTTACACTAACGCATTTGTGAGTGCGGGATTCGTCAACGACTTGACCGCAAACCTAGTGGGCTACAATGAGGGATTGTCGGACGATGCCTCTTTCCGTTTGAAGCGACAACATGTAGGTACCGTTTGCAAAGGAACTGACATCTAGGTATTTATAGCCGTTTGAGACTTCGAAGATTTCGACTAGTTGTCCGGAGATGGAACGGATCTCACATTCGACAGTGCCGAAGTTGAGGTCGCTTTCTAAATTGACAGTTACAATCGAGTTCGCTGGGCATGGGAAAACAGAGAGATGACTAGAAAAGTCAAGCTCGCCTAGACCAACCGAAAATTCGATGTGAATCGACGTCTCAGCACCTGCACAATCATCCGAGTTGTAGGCGATTACAGTGAGGTCAGTTCCGGGAAGGATGTCTTCGCCCCAGTCAATTGTAACCGAGTTCGTGCCTTGACCACTAAGGATCGAAGTACCGTTGCCGGTGTCCCATAGATATGAGTCAGCACCTGGGTCGCAAGTGTATGTCCACTCGGTTTGGCCCGTTTGAACAATAACCTCAGATTCTCCCACAATAACTCCAGTAGAAGGTCCATAAACGCAATCATCATTCAACCAAGATGAAGGATTGTAATTGCAGGCTACGTCATCGGTACACTGTGTGGGTGCATAGACAATAGGAAGTAGTAGACGAACGTCTGGGTCTTGAATGCCTTCGGGGAATATTTGGAAGTAAATAGAACCGGATAGAATGCCGGAGGTTGTGATTTGGGCTACAAGAATCTTTAAATCTGCACCACCGAAAGCAGCACCGCCAGAACCTATGTCATTTGGATCAAAAAGAGTAAACCAAAGATTACCAATCATAGTGTTAGAATTGACATTCTCACCTGCTTCGAAAGCATCAAAAGCATTGTAAAACGGATCTGAAACACTAGAAATATCAATACCATCTTCAGAACTAGAAGCGCCAATAGTTAACCAACTATCGTACTCAAGTTCGGGGAACGCAGAGAAGAAGGCCGGATTAATTGCGCTTGCAAACGTTTCTGAAATATCAGGTAAGTTATACCAAGCCGGAGTACTTGTCGATTCCAAAACCCAAGGATTTTCCTCGCTGCCAGAACAAGCTGAAAGGAAGTCATTCTCGTGAAGTACATTTAAGTACAGTCTCCAAGTAGTCATTCCAGCTAGATCTCCATCGCTATGAACGGCATGTTCTTCAAGACCTAACCAATACTCGTCGGGGCCCTGAGCTAGAGCAGGCAATGCTAATACTGTGATGGCTAATACTGTGAGGAAATTCTTCATTTTACTAATTTTTTACAAGAAACAACTTAAATCTAATGGAACCTCAACTAGAACCCAACTTTTACAGAAAAGGAAATAGTACGGCCATATGACCAGTAACCTTGTAACCTTCCATTTTCGATAGTGCCTTGTTCTTTTATACCGGTAGTGGGATTTGTAATCCAAGTCTCGTCGGCCTCGTTCATGTAGATTTCGTTGAGAGCGTTTTGGATATTTAATCCGAGGCTGATATCTAAGCCGTCCTTACGAGTAAACCAGTTGAGGTTGCAGTCTAGATATCCGTAAGAAGGGAGTTCTATGGGCTGGATGCCTATTCTTTCTTCGTCGTCTCGGTCTTGGTCTATTTCGAATTGAGCGAAAAGTCTTGTATTGTAAACGTAGCTAGCGCCGGCTCGGAAATTTTTCGGAAGGTCCATTCGAGCTTGGATGCCGAATTGGGTTTGGGGTGCATCGCTAACCATGAGTCCGGCTGAGTAGATATGAAGGGTTTCGACTACTTCATTTGTCTGTTCATCAAGGATTTCTGCATCCACATTGTTATCCCACCTCCAGTTTCCTATGCTCACCAGTCCACCTATCTCAAGGGATGGAAGCGGTTTAGTGCGGAATTCCAATTCGATTCCATCATGAGTTTCGATAAGACCTCGAATAAACGCCCGGTATTCTGTACCGTCTGGTCTTTCAATGGGCCCCGACATTATAGTCTTATCCATCCACTTTGTGTGGTAAACATTCACGTCTAGTGATGCCTTTGACCAACGTAATCTATAGCCTAGCTCCACTGCCTCGACTTTTTCATTTATGAGGTTTTCGTTACTGAGAACATTTTCGTGATTAGGGAAGACGTTGCTGATAAATGGAGCTCGAGAGTACCTTCCAGCGTTCATATAGATGTGACTGTTTTCGCCTAGAGCGTAGCTTCCTCCAGCTTTAATATTGTAGCCTGGAGATGAAGCATTCTGGCTCATGGGGCCGTAAACGTATTCATAGCTAGGAATGACGACTCCCATATTTGCATCATATTCATACACAACTTGACTGCCTGTCTCGTCGTATCGGAAATATGTGTAGGGGTCGTAACGCTGATAACCCGTGTATGATCCTGTAGCGGCGACGAAGGCGCTGATCTTTTCTGTTTGGTATTCCAGCTGAGTAAAAAACCCAGCATATTTCACAATACCCGTACTCTCATAGTCAACTACATCACCTTCGATGGCTAATAATTGATAATCGGGATTAATTCCATACCCAGTAGAAGACGAGAAGTCGTTGAGGTAAAAATCTGCCCCTAATAGATTAGAAACTCGCCTGAAGTGTTTTCCCTCGTAATATCTCATATCAATTCCCGCTATTAAATTCAAGTTAGGAGAGAGCTCCGATTTGAGGGTGCTTAATATTCCAGTCCAAAAGTGTTCGTTATGTTCATTATTGATGGCACTTAACGCTCTCCCACCCACTAAGGAGTCTCCGTTTACGATGATCGGTGCATTTACCATATTAATAGTGTCCATCCAGACTCCGGCTCCGAGAAATTCCATGTACTCGACTTCATTATCTGGGTAGAGAACTGGCAACACGCTATTCTGGTTAGTCGCATATAGATAGTCCCAGTTCCAGGTTGTCTTCACGGAAGAGCCATCATCAAGGGTTATAAATTCTCTCGGGGTTCCCGTGCCGTAAACTGTAGAACCATATCCCCTGCCTAAACTTACGTACGCTGAACTAGAGATGTGGGTACGTTCGCTGAGTTGGAAGTAATGGTTGAGGGCGATTTGAGGTTTATGGTAGCCGTTCACTTTAGAGTTGAGGGCTTCCCCATCTAGATAGCCCCAATCGTCATTCCACCTGTGGCCTTCATATCCAAGGGAGTCTGGAAGGTCGTTAATCTGGTTGAACCTGTCCACTGTGATTTGGCCGCGGCGTTGGCCGTGGGTTTGGGGAGATCCTATGGCTGTAAATACAAGGCGGTGTCCGCCGAAATCTTTCGCTGCTGTGAGGAAGTAGCTGTAGGCGTCAACCCAAGTCGCGTCGACATAGCCGTCGCCGTATGTTTTTGTTCCGATGGCACTGACTACCCAACCGCTGGGGAGGACGCCCGAACTTAATGAGAGCATGTGCTTTGTGCGGCCGTAATTCGTGAGGGAAGTCTTAAAGGAACCGCCCTTATCGGTGTCCGTAGCTTTAGTTACAATGTTGATGGTTCCACCTACTGAATTAATTGCGAGCTTAGATGCGCCTAGCCCCCTTTGGACTTGCATGGTTCTAACTGCGTCGCCTAAACCAGACCAGTTAGACCAGTAAACCCATCCGTTTTCCATATCGTTAACGGGGATCCCGTTAACTAGGACGGCGACGTTACGCTGGTCGAACCCGCGAATATTAATCCTACTATCCCCGTAACCTCCACCACTCTTTGTGGCGTAAACGCCTGGCGTGAAATTGAGGATTTCAACTAACTCTCTATCACCAAGTTTTTCTTCTATTTGCTGTGCATCGATAGTACTTACAGCTATCGGGGTAGCTCTATCAATAGCTACTGAGGCAATTACATTAGCCTGTTCAAGACCTATAGTAGTAGCTTTAATTCTTATGTCTCCCATATCCATCAGGCCCTGTCCTGTTAGAGAAATGTACTTGGTTACTTTTTCGTAACCGATGGAGGTTGCAATGAGGTTGGTTTGGCCTTGATTCCTTGTGCGAAATTGAAAGAAACCATCGAAATCCGTAAATGAACCTTCATTAAAATCTTGTAAATAGACAGATGCTCCTATAATTGCGTCACCCGTTGCAGCATCTATCACTCGACCTCGAATTGTGTTTTGGGCCAAAGCAGAAGACGTAGTGAATGTGGAAAATAAAATCGCAGAGCAAATAATACTCATCTGGAACAGGGCACCGGGAAATCTTGACATAAGAACTCAGATTAGGTTTATGCCTAATTTACGACCAACGACCTATAGTATTCAAATACTCCGCAATTTGAATTGTATTGGTCGCGGCTCCCTTTCTCAGATTATCGCTCACCACCCAAATATGCAGTCCTTTCGGATTACATAAGTCCCTTCTAATCCTTCCCACGAACACATCATCCTTACCCTCAGAGGTGAGGGGCATGGGATATAGAGAATTCGCATCATCGTTTTCGACTACAACACCGGGGAAAGCTTCAAGCAATGAAATCACTTCGCTCAATTTAAAATCCTCTTCAAATTCTACATAAACAGCTTCGCTATGACCACCTTCAACTGGCACTCTTACTGCAGTACAACTTAACTCTACATTGTCATCCCCTAAAATTTTCTTCGTCTCAAAATGAACCTTCATCTCCTCTCTCGTATATCCATTATCCATAAAATCATCGCATTGAGGTATGCAGTTTTTATCAATTCTATATGGATAAATCATATCAGCTTCCTCGCCCGCTCTTTCCGATTCAAGTTGATTGACAGCTGCCTTACCCGTGCCGGTAACGCTTTGGTATGTGCTCACGACGCCACGAATAATCCGGAATTTATCGTGTAGAGGCTTTAGCGCCATAACGAGTTGGATGGTGCTACAATTAGGGTTAGCAATAATTAAGTCTTCTGAGACCAAACTATCTCCATTCACTTCCGGCACGATGAGTTTATGATTCTCGTGCATTCTGAAAGCCGAACTATTATCAATAACAGTTGATCCATGTGCAGCAAATTTAGGAGCCCACTCTAAACTAATATTTCCTCCCGCTGAGAGCATCACAACATCAGGTTTAGCAGCAACGGCAGCATCTAAGCTCATTACCTCTATGTCCGCGCCATGAAATTTCACAAAACTCCCCACAGATTTCTCAGATGCTACAGGCAACAACTCGGCTACAGGGAAATTCCTTTCCTCCAGAATTTGAAGAATAGTCCTACCCACTAAACCTGTTGCTCCAACTACTGCTACTCTGAGAGATTTCATGTGTGTTGATTTAGGACAAAATTAATGAATTCATAACTGAGTGTGTTCATTTTGTGTGCGGTTTGGTAAGAGTTATCAATAGGCAGAGGTTTGGGATATAATAAATGAAAATGAAACATCCTTGACTATTGGAACTTATGTCGTTAAACTCGAATATCTAAAAGTTGATGGTACACATGAAATTTGTAGAAAACTAATGTGTGTTGCGCCTTGATTCCTAATCTGATTATCTGAAATTGCATGCATGTTAGAAAACATCCCACATGAAAATATAGATTCACCGGATGTTGTTCTTTTTTTTATGTCTTTAGTCCTCATAGCGCTAGTGGTATGGGTAAAGCATGGGTTTTTAAGGGAGTGGAGATTGGCACGGTGGGTAATAAAGGACGTACAGCGAATCTGGCAACGACGGGCTGATGAAGTACCTCAGACGGAAGGGATAATTATTTCACACGTAATAGGTGGGTTAGGGGTGTTCGGAATTACTTCTAGAGTTTTAGAAATCAAACTAGCTATTGTGGTTGTAATAGCGTTGTTCATGATCAGACAACTCTCCGGATTTATTCTATCGTGGATGCCGCGTTATGCTCAACTAAGCAGAGAACATTTAGCAATGGATAGGCACATGAAAATGTGGTTTGGATTATCTGTAGCCCTTTACACACTTGTAGTGTCCCTACAACCCGAAAACTCTCCACTACAGCACATTGGTATTTTTATAGCTCTGTGGCTATTCTGGGTGTTTTTCAGAATAGTTAGAGTGCTACAAACATCTAGGAAGAGACTTAACAGTTTTTTATATGGTTTTTTGTATCTTTGCGCCCTCGAAATCCTGCCAACTATAGTTCTTGCGCAACTAGCAAGTACTTCTTTAGCAGGTGATTGAAAACGAAACTTACATGTCAAAGAAGATTAAAACCATTCTTATTTCTCAGCCGAAACCGACTACTGAAAAGAGTCCTTATTTCGATTTAGCAGGCAATATGAAGGTGAAAATTGACTTTCGTCCATTTATTCACGTTGAGCCGATAGACGTTAAAGAATTTCGCAAGCAAAAGGTAGATGTTTCTGAATATACAGGTGTAATCCTGACCTCTCGCATGGCTGTAGATCACTACTTTCGCATGGCAAAAGAGGTGAGATTTGAAGTGCCTACTGATATGAAGTACTTCTGCATAAGTGAGAGCACAGCATTCTATCTACAGAAATACGTGGTTTACAGAAAGCGTAAAATCTTTCACGGTCAGGTACGCATTTCGGAGCTTATGACCATCATCAAGAAGCATAAGAAGGAGAAATTTATTCTTCCGTGTTCTGACTTGTTAAAGCCGTCAATTCCTGAGGCACTTAATGAGTTAGGAGTAGAATACTCTAAAGCTTGCATGTACAGAACCGTTTGTTCTGATTTGAGCGACTTAACAGACGTAAAGTATGATTTACTAGTGTTCTTCAGCCCAAGCGGGATAGAGTCGCTGTTAAAGAACTTCCCTGAATTTGTACAAGGAGATACAAAAATTGCCACATTTGGTCCCACAACAAGTAAAGCGGCTGAGGCAGCTGGGCTTAGGATTGACATAAATGCTCCTACGGCAAAAGCGCCTTCGATGACAATGGCTATCGAACAACACATGAAAGCCAAGTCCTGAGGTTTATCTTGTGCCCTAATGGTGCAGCAAACAAATACTTTCGGAAGAGATCAAAGATTGAAAAGCACCATCGTTATGGATCGTGCCTTTGCGGAAGGGATTAGGATAAAAGGCCACCCTATTATTGCAAGATATACTCACAGCTCATTCGAAGCTGAGTGTCCATTTCAGGTAGCAACTACAGTAAGTAAACGTAAGTTCAGAAAAGCTGTTTCTAGAAATCGGATTAAAAGATTGATGAGGGAAGCTTGGAGACTGGAAAAATATCGACTTGTAGAAAAATGGACTCCAGGAGATAAAAAATGGGGTTTGGTGTTTATTTATGTGGGGAGAGCGATTCCTACATTCGATGAATGCGCAGATAACATTAGACAGATAATTGACGTTTTACTCGAGCATGAAATTTTAAAGCATGAAAGCAAATAAAAATTTAGGGAGTAAATATTTACTGCTCATTGTAGTAATACTTAGTGTTTCAGCAATCTCTCTAAAAAATCCTATCAAAGAAGATTATTTCGAGATGTCAAAGCAGCTAGAGATTTTGAATTCCGCATTTCGAGAATTGAATATCTTTTACGTAGATGAACTATCACCTGGAGACTTAATGGAAACAGGAATTGACGCTATGTTAGAGTCACTTGACCCGTATACTAAGTACTATCCGGAAACTAGAATTGAAGAGGCTAGATTTATGTCGACTGGGGAATATGGAGGAGTCGGATTATCGTTGAGAAGAAATTGGGACGGTAGATTTTTAATAGCGAGTTTACACCCTAACTCACCAGCAGCAATGGGAGGGCTAATGCTAGGGGATGAATTAGTTTCGGTAGATGGTATGGATATCGAAGAACTTGAATTAAAACAGATAGGAGATAAAATTAAAGGTGCGTCGGGGACAGAAGTGGAATTAGAAATAATGCGTCATAACACAGGTGAATCTACAGGTGAATCAAAGAGCTTCGAAATAGTACGCCAGAAGATTAAGAGAGCTGATGTGCCATATTTCGGGATGTTAGATGATGAAACTGGTTATTTAACATTGAGTAAATTCACGAAAACAGCATCTTCTGAAGTGAGGAAAGCTCTTATTCATTTAACCGATTCTATGGGCGCCACTCGTATCGTATTCGATCTTAGAGGAAATGGAGGGGGATTACTTAGAGAGGCCGTTAATATTGTGAATCTATTCGTACCCAAGGGGACTGAAGTAGTGGCAATGAAAGGTAAAACTCCTGAATGGAACCAGAATTACAGTACGCTAAGGAGGGCGTTACTTCCAGAAATTCCATTGATAATTATAATTGACGAGAAGAGTGCTTCTGCTTCTGAAATCGTTGCGGGGGCTCTTCAAGAGCTAGATAGGGCGGTGATAGTAGGGATGGAAAGTTTCGGAAAGGGTTTGGTCCAACAAACGAAAAACCTAGAGTATGGAGCACGCATGAAAATTACGGTAGCTAAATACTATACTCCTAGTGGCCGCTGTGTTCAGAGGCTTCATTATGGAGATAGGGATGAAAGTGGTAATGCGAGAACTGCTGCTGACTCTACTCTAAAAGTATTTTACACTAGTAATGGCCGCCCTGTCGTGGAAGGTAGAGGCGTATTTCCAGATATTGAGGTGGAGCCTGTTTATTCTAACTACGTGGTGAGCGGGCTACATGAAAGTGGCGTGATATTCGACTATGTTCTTTCTGAAGTAAATACAATAATTGACGAGGCAAAAGGATTTAATCTAACAGACGAAAAGTGGGGGGGATTTGTGAGTTTTGTCACACTTGCATTTGAAAATGATGCCCGACCATTCCCATATGAAGCAAGTACTACGAGGGCTATAAGCTATCTGGAAGAAGCCATGGAGAGAGACGGCGTGAGTGATGTAAATAAAAGTATAATCGAATCTTTCGTGCTATCCACTCAACCGGAATTAGAGCGAGACATATATAGCAATGAGGGATTGCTCAAGGTAGCAATTGAGGAAGAATTAATTTTTCACCGGATGAATAAAACTGGAGTCTATGAGTACTCCCTGCCATCTGATCCTAACATAATAACAGCTCTATCAATATTTGATGGGGATGAGTATTTGGAAATACTATCTGGACCTGAAAAGTAACCTGAAAGTAGGATGAAATTAGCTGAAATAACTTTAGTCTCAGGATTAGTCATATCTGTTTCGGCGCTTTGTTGGTCTGCATTCGGGACTAGTGTTGGAGCGGGACTATTACTCTTAGCATTCCTAATCTCTGCTGTACGAGGGGAGTTACATAAGCCTTCAAATAAATTACTTTTCTGGGGGTTGGTTGGTGGATTTATCTGGGGGGTAGCGGGATTGATTTGGACCCAAAACATCCCTGAAGGGCTAGCCACATTACAAATAAAACTTCCACTACTTATTTTTCCATTAGCTTTATTTACCGTGGAATGGGATTCGGGAAAGTGGGGGAAAGTGATTTTGAAGTTTTTTATTGTTTCAAGTTTCATGGCCGCTTTAGCTGGGATAATATGGGGTAATTATCACGCTTTTAATGGCGACGAATTGCATCCGAGAATTTGGTCTCCTTTCATCTCACATATTAGGATGGGGATGATTTTATCTGTGGGATGGGGACTGTTACTTATGAATAAGGAATATAGATATTCTATAATTTATGGTGCTGCGGCATTATTATCAATTTGGCATACAGCATCAGTGACAGGCATTTTAATGTTTGCCATCACAGCTGTTTACTTCTTAATCTCGATTGTGAAAACAGAGTATAGACGACGCTCGGTTTTACTTGCATGCATCACCTCATTAGTGGGGCTCTTTGCTATCGCATTTTATCTAACTCCTATAACTCCATACTCTTTGACAACTCTGCACACTCATACACCGTGGGGAAATGTCTACGAACACAATCTGGAGAAACACCTTGAAGAAAATGGATATAAGGTTTGGAATTTTCTTGCAATAGATGAAATGCGTCCTGAATGGAATCTCAGAAGCGAAGTTCCCTTTGATTCTCTTGACGCTAATGGCCACGCTATCGCCACGACGGCTATCAGATATCTCACTTCTAAAAATTTGCCTAAAAATGGCTTTAATATTAAAAATCTGAGTGAAAAGGCAATACGTAACATTGAAGCTGGCCACACTTCAATCAGAATGGAATCACATGGCGGACTTAGCCTGCGCCTCGACGATATAAGATTCGAAATAGGTAATTATCTCGACGGAGGCAATCCCAGTGGGAGCTCTGTGACTCAGCGATTCGAGTTTATGAAGACAGGCATCTATATCGTTAAGTCAAAAGGGATTAGTACAATGTTGTTCGGAGTGGGCACGGGCGATCTCCCTGACTCATATGAGGTGGCATATCTCGAATCAAATTCTAGATTAGATAGAGCGTACCGGAAGAGAACCCATAATCAATACCTAGCTTGGTGTGTAGGCTTAGGGCTCGTAGGGCTCGTGTTTTGGTTACTTTCGCTGTACTCAAGCCTCTTGCTTTCTACAAATATCTCTAGATTATCGTGGTTAATCCTCGCGATTTCATGCCTATCAGAAGACACTTTAGAAACGCAGGCAGGCGTGACATTTGCTGTGTTAATATTGGCTGTTTTTATACCTAATCAAAGAAAATAAATGGAGAAACTCACTGCCATAATCCCCACATATAATGAAGCACATCATATTGTCGCAGCAATTAAGTCTTTAGACTTTGCCGATGAAATTATGATAGTTGATTCCTTAAGCACCGATAATACTGTTGAATTAGCAAAGCCCCTATCTACAACCATTTTACAAAGGGAATACGAGAATTCCGCATCCCAAAAAAACTGGGCCATCCCACAAGCAAAGCACGAGTGGATATTATTACTCGACGCAGATGAAAGGATCACACCTGAATTAAAAGAAGAGGTAATTGAAATTCTAAAGTCAAACACTGATATAAGCGGGTTTTGGATACACAGAATAAATCACTTTATGGGAAAAAGAATCCGTTTTAGCGGCTGGCAGGGTGATAAGGTCATAAGACTCTTCAAAAGAGATGAATGCCGATATGAAGAGAAGCATGTTCACGCAGAGATTATCACTAAGGGCGAAGTAGGTAAACTTAAGAATGTGATCTCACATAATACTTTTGTAAGCCTGGAGGCTATGCAAAATAAATTAGATCGATACGCACAATGGCAGGCGAAGGACTATGACGGGAGGACTGGAGTAATAACACCTTACCACACCGTCTTTAAACCCTTTGTTAGGTTTATTAAACACTATTTAATTCAGCTGGGGATACTCGATGGAAAAGTGGGATACGTGATCTCATCGCTACAGGCTAATGCCGTGAAAATGCGTTATCACTATCTAAAAAAGTTAAGAGAAGAGAGAAATAGTTAATAGTAGTGAGTATTGTGTGGATAAAGAAGGTTGGTCTTCTTCTCTCAAGCAGTTAGCTTTGTCCACTATGAAGGTTCTATTACTCGGTTCAGGTGGTCGCGAACATGCTATGGCATGGAAAATCATCCAAAGCTCTTTATTATCAAAGCTTTATGTCGCTCCCGGAAATGCGGGCACAGAAGAAATAGCAACAAATGTTCAGCTTGATCCTATGGATTTTCCAGCAATCGGACGCTTCATTCGCAAAAACGAGATAACAATGCTCGTAGTGGGACCTGAAGCACCGCTGTGTGCTGGGATAGTAGATTACTTCCAAGATTCGGATAAATACGATGATCTGATAACAATTGGCCCGCCTAAAGCGGGGGCAATGCTAGAGGGCAGTAAGGACTTTGCCAAAGAATTTATGGCTAGACATAATATTCCCACAGCTGCTTACAAGACTTTTAACAGCAAACAGCTTAAAGCCGCTAAAGCATACTTGGACACTAGGACTCCTCCATATGTTTTAAAGGCAGATGGGCTAGCAGCAGGCAAGGGTGTTATCATCACTAGTGACAGAGAAGAGGCTGAAGCAACATTAGAAGACATGCTAATTAATAACTCCTTCGGCGAAGCTGGAGCGAGTGTGGTCATAGAACAATTCATGGAGGGAATCGAGGTGAGTTCTTTCGTGGTCACTGATGGTGATGCATATAGAATACTTCCCTCAGCTAAAGATTACAAGAGAGTAGGAGAAGGTGATACAGGCCCAAACACTGGCGGTATGGGAGCTGTGAGTCCGGTTCCGTTTGTAGATGCGGAGTTTCACGAGAAGACTTTAAACCAAATAATCATCCCTACCATTAAAGGCTTAAAGAAGGATGAGATACCATTTAATGGATTCATCTTTATAGGACTTATGAAAGTCGGTAGCGATCCTTATGTAGTTGAGTATAACTGCAGATTAGGAGATCCGGAATCAGAAGTGGTTATTCCTAGAGTAAAAAGCGATCTACTTCATATGTTCGATAGCATGGGCTCTGGTTTACTTAGCGAATACGACCTGCAAATTGACGAAAGAGCTGCGACTACAGTAATTCTAACTTCTGGAGGATACCCTGGTAGTTATGAAAAAGGGAAGGTAATCACTGGATTAGAAAACGTCCCTCCTGAAAATGAAGGACTGATATTTCATGCTGGAACCACAGTAAAAAGAGGGAAAACCGTCAGTAACGGAGGAAGAGTTATTGCATGTACTGGACTGGGTGTAGGCCTTGAAAAAGCATTAGCTAGAAGCTATAAACTTGCTGAAGCCATTGACTTCAGTGGAAAGCAATACAGAAAGGATATCGGTCAGGATGTGATCGTACATAAGAACTAAAGACTAGTAATAGCCAACACCCGTAGCTAATACTTTTAAGCGATAGTTCCGTCAGATTTGGCTTTGTCGTCATATTTCTTTTGTAGACGTAACCAGAAAAATAAACCGAAAAAACCTAACAATACAACACCTAAATTCATTGGGTCAGCCATCGGAACTAGGATGTTCTCGAATGTCCATTCTGTCGCTTCTCCAATAGGGTATATAATATCTTGAGTATTCATAAGAGCTTAGTCTGAATTATTTTTTACAAAGATATGTAAATGGGTCACTATTATTAAGGTATTATACCCCTCTTTTGTCGAACTTTGAGGTATGAAAATAGGTGTCGTTACTTTCCCCGGATCTAATTGCAATATGGACATGGTCCATGCACTCACAAATGACCTCGGCTATGAGGTAGTGGAGTTGTGGCATAAAGATTCAGATTTACAAAATGTTGACGCGGTTATCCTTCCTGGAGGGTTCAGCTATGGTGACTATCTAAGGAGTGGTGCAATTGCACGTTTTTCTAAGATTATGGAAGAGGTTATAAAGTTTGCAGATAAGGGAGGAAAGGTTCTTGGAATCTGCAATGGCTTTCAGATACTATGTGAAGCGGGGTTACTTCCAGGCACTTTAATGCACAATGAATCTCGTAAATTCATATGCAAAAACGTACATCTAATACCTGTGTCTAGAACTGCACCATTAACCGCTAGTTTGGACATAAAAACTCCACTAATGATACCTATCGCTCATGGTGAAGGAAATTATTTCTTGCCTGAAGCTGAATTAGAAGAATTAGAGGCGAATGACCAAGTCTTATTCCGCTACTGCGATGAAGCGGGAGCTGTAAACTCCAATGCAAACCCTAACGGTGCAATCAACAATATAGCTGGAGTGTGTAACGTTGGTAAAAATGTATTCGGCATGATGCCTCACCCTGAAAGAGCTTGCTCTGCTGATTTAGGCAATACTGATGGAGTTAACATCCTTAAAGGACTCATGGAATTAGTCGCTGCAGAGTAACAATCTTGTAAATTATGAACCCTTATGTAGCCGGCCCCTTCCTAGAGAAAATTAAATTTCCCGCAGATTTGCGCGAAAAATTTAAGCCGGAAGAATTAGAACAGGTTTGTTCTGAATTAAGGCAGTTTATTATTGATGTCGTTTCTGAAAAAGGGGGTCATTTCGGAGCTAGTCTAGGTGTCGTAGAGTTAACAGTAGCTCTTCATTACGTTTTTAATACCCCTGACGATTTGTTAGTTTGGGATGTCGGACACCAGGCATATGGCCATAAAATTCTAACTGGCCGTAGAGATGATTTTCATACAAACAGAATTTATAAGGGCCTGAGTGGTTTCCCGAAAAGATCTGAAAGTGTATACGACACATTCGGTGTAGGGCATAGCAGCACTAGTATTTCCGCAGCTCTGGGCATGGCAGTAGCTAGCCGCTTGAAGGCTGATAACGACAGGCATCACGTTGCTATAATCGGCGATGGAGCTATGACTGCCGGACTTGCCTTCGAGGGGTTGAATCACGGCGGGATAGAGGACAGTAATATGCTGGTAATTCTCAACGACAACTGCATGTCCATAGACCCCGGCGTAGGGGCATTAAAAGAATATTTAACGGATATAACCACTTCCCACACCTACAATAAAGTTAAGGATGAGGTATGGAATCTTTTAGGCCAAATCTCAAAATTCGGACCTAACGCACAGGCCATAGCCCAAAAGGTAGAAAACGCTATCAAATCTGCGGTACTAAAACGAAGCAACTTATTCGAGGCATTGAACTTTAGATATTTTGGGCCTGTAGACGGGCATGATGTAGAATATCTCACGAAAGTGTTGAATGATCTTAAGGACATCCCGGGACCCAAACTGCTTCATGTAGTGACTAGAAAAGGTGCCGGTTATGAGCCTGCAGAGCTAGGGAGCCCTACGAAATGGCATGCACCGGGGTTGTTTGACAAAGAAACGGGCGAGCCTATTACCGTAAAGTCAACAGAAAATTCAGAACCCAAGCCTGCTAAATTTCAGGACGTTTTCGGGCGTACCATCATAGATCTTGCAAAGGGAGATAGTCGTATCGTGGGAGTTACACCAGCAATGTTATCTGGATCCTCATTAAAGATGATGATGGAAGAAATCCCAGAAAGGACATTCGATGTGGGGATAGCAGAACAACATGCTGTTACATTCAGTGCAGGCCTTGCCACTCAAGGCATGATACCATTCTGCAATATTTATTCTACGTTTATTCAAAGAGCCTTTGACCAGGTTATTCACGATGTAGCAATTCAGAATTTACATGTAGTATTCTGTCTTGACAGAGGAGGCGTTGTAGGTGCAGATGGCCCTACTCATCACGGGGTATTCGATTTGGCCTTCATGAGAAGCATCCCTAATATTGTTGTATGCGCTCCTATGGATGAATGTGATCTCAGGAACATGATGTATACCGCATCAATGAAACACAAAGGGCCTATCTCGATTAGATACCCACGTGGAGCAGGATCATCCGCGAATTGGAGGAACGATTTTATCGAAGTGCCTATAGGAAAGGGAAGAAAATTAAAAGACGGAACAGACCTTGCTATTTTAAGTATAGGAGCGATCGGCACTGAGGTTACAGAAGCAACGGAAAAACTAGAAAAGAGGGGCGTGAGCACAGCACACTATGACATGCGTTTCGTGAAGCCACTAGACGATGTCCTGCTGCATGAGGTTTTCGGAAAGTTCAAAGGAGTCGTCACGGTTGAAGATGGAACTATACAAGGAGGGATGGGATCTGCTGTTTTAGAGTGGATGGCTGACCATGGGTATAGCTCTAAAGTTGTAAGATTAGGCGTTCCGGATAGATGGATAGAGCATGGAACTCAAGCTGAACTATATGCTGATTGTGGCTACGACAGCAATTCAATCGTTGATGAAAGTTTACGTCTTAGGGATGTAATTGTTTGTAGTGAAAATGATGATAAGTCTGGCATGCAATCTGCCTGATATCTGATCTGTTTCCCTTAATTTAGTTGTCTATGGAGAACCCTGACAACGAGATAATAAACCGAGTATCGGAGAGTGGTTTGATACAGTTTGAGATGGATAAGCTCAAGCGTATTAAGACTGTAGAACTTGATATTACTAAATGGCTTTGGCAGGGAGCCGTCGTTAGAGAAAAAGAGTTCAGGGAGCACGTAAAGAATTTAAATTCAGAAGAGTATAATGAGCTAGGTGTAGGTCTCACTGTTGCCGAAGACTCCATTATTCCCGATTGGGCATGGATGCTAATAACAGCTAAACTCCCAGAAGCAGAATTTGTAGTAATGGGTGGATTTGCCGGTGCGGAAAGAGAGTCTTTGCGATTGGCTATTGAAGACATCAATCTCGATGAGTTTAGGGGTAAAAGAATTGTAGTAAGGGGTTGTGGAGGTGTCGGAGGACCCGAGGAATTGATGAGACTACAAATGAAACTCCAACCCGCTGTAAAAAGTTTGATGTTCGGTGAGGCATGTAGTACAGTGCCTGTATTTAAACAAAAGACTACTAAGTAGATGCTATCAAAAGATTCCGATAAGAAACTATTTCTGGTAGATGCGTACGCCTTGATATTTCGAGCTTACTACGCCTTTATTAAAAACCCACGTATAAACTCAAAAGGAATTAACACGTCGGCTGTGTTCGGATTTGTAAATGCTGTCTTAGAAATTATTCGGATTGAAAAGCCCACACACTTGGCGGTTGTTTTCGATCCACCTGGGGGATCTTTTAGAAATAAAGTGTACCCCGAATACAAAGCAAATCGAGATGCCACACCCGAGGATATCATCCTAAGCATACCATTAATTCATAAAGTTCTGGAGGGGTTACAAATACCAACTCGTATGGAAATGGGATATGAGGCCGACGATTTAATCGGATTTCTCGCGAAGAAAGCAGAGGCAGACGGTTACGATGTATATATGATGACACCCGATAAAGATTTCGGGCAATTAGTATCAGATAGGTGTCGAATGTACAGACCTGGACGAGGAGGAAACCCACCTACTATATGGGGGCCGGAGGAGGTCTGTGAGAGATTCGGGTTGAATAACACGGAGCAGGTGATAGATTACCTGGGACTCATGGGAGATGCTTCCGATAACATTCCTGGAGTACCGGGTGTGGGAGCGAAAACAGCATCTAAACTTTTATGTGAGTTCGGAAGTATCGAAGGATTATATAAAAACACTGACAAACTTAAAGGGAAGTTAAGAGAGAAGGTAGAAGCTAATTACGACAAGGCTATCCTATCTAAAGAACTAGCTACTATAGTTCTAGATATTCCTGCTGAGATAAATATCGAGGGCATGATAAAGCAGAGCCCGGACGAAGAATCATTAAGAGCAATTCTAGAAGAATTAGAGTTCCGTTCACTCTTAAACAAACTCCTTCCTGAGAAAAATAACACAGATGTTCAACCCACAGTCAGCCTTCCGAAAGCAGAAATCCCAGCTGACTTAGAGGAAGGTCAACTGAGCATGTTCGGCGCTCCAGCAAATGAAAGCACTGCTTCTGCTCCACCAGAAAAAGCATTAACTAAAGCCCCCTCCACTCCACAACCAAAACTTTCCGGGAAGTACCGTGTCGCCGATAGTAAAGAGGACGTGGATGAGTTAATCGGAAGGTTAAAGTCCGTTGAGAGCTTTGGGTTTCACACCATCACTTCTGGGTTCGATGCAATGAGAGATAAGCTGCTCGGATTTGCCTTTTCATTAAAAACTGGAGAAGCGGTTTACGTGCCGTTAAATGACGACACGCTGAATAAATTTAAATCCGTCCTCGAAAATAAAGAGACAGAGATCGTAGCTGTAAACTTCAAGTTCGCAGCTAAAGTATTGAGCATGCATGGGGTAAAGCTTTCATACAATGTGTTTGATTGTATGGTGGCACATTACCTCATAGACCCCGACACGAATCACAGGCTTGAAAGAATGTCTGAAACATATTTGGGCTATTCTGCTATGTCGCTAGAGGGTCTCTTGGGGAAGGGGAAGTCGAGGAAGAGTTTTGAAGATATTGATGCTCAGATTGTGAGTGATTACGCATGCGAAGCTGCTGATTTAGTCTTGCAACTTGCCGCCGTTTTTAGAAAGGAAATAGAAGGTCTAGGGATGAACTCGCTCATGTACGATGTTGAATTTCCACTCATAGGAGTACTGACGGATATTGAATTAGCGGGTGTAAGGATTGACACTTCTATGCTTGAAAATTATAGTGTTGCGCTTACAGACCAAATAACCACATTAAAAACCAACATTATTAAGGAGGCGGGTGTAGAGTTCAATGTAGACTCCCCTAAACAGCTAGGAGAATTACTATTTGAAACTCTCGTAATTACTGAAAAAGCAAAGAAGACAAAGACTGGTCAATACCAAACAGGAGAAGACGTACTCAAAAAGTTAGTGGATTTACACCCTATCATCTCTATCGTCCTGGAATATAGAAAACTGAAGAAATTACTCAGTACATACGTGGACCCACTACCTAAACTAGTGCATGCAAAGACTGGTAGACTGCACACGTCTTACATGCAAACAGTTGCATCAACAGGACGATTAAGCTCGAAGGACCCTAATCTTCAGAATATTCCTATAAGAACCGATGCCGGCAGAGAGATTCGAAAAGCTTTCATCCCAGCAGATGAAGGCCATGTTCTATTAGCCGCAGATTACAGCCAAGTCGAATTACGAGTAGCAGCTGCGATGAGTAACGACCCAGGGCTTTGCGAAGCCTTCCGAAATGGTCAGGACATCCATACAGCGACAGCATCACGAGTTTTCGGGGTTAAACTTGAAGATGTGGACAGAACCCAAAGAAGTCAGGCTAAAGCAGTAAACTTCGGTATACTATACGGTCAAGGTGCATTCGGATTAGCAGAGGAGCTAGGCATTAAACGTGCAGAAGCGAAGGAGATAATAGCTCGCTATAATGAGCAGTTCAACACCTTGGGCGATTTCACGAAAAAATGTGTCGAGAAAGCAAGGGAGGTAGAGTACTCAGTGACTATTCTGGGAAGACGTCGAAAGCTCCCAGACATCAACTCCACAAACGGCATGGTTAAAGCGTTTGCAGAACGTAATGCGGTTAATGCACCAATTCAAGGTTCGGCTGCCGATATAATAAAGGTGGCTATGGTAAACCTCGCAAGGGAATTAGAGAGTGGCGGGTGGAAGAGTCGTATGATCATGCAAGTGCATGATGAATTAGTTCTAGACGTGCCTATTGATGAACTCGAAACTCTCAAGCCACTCGTAAAAAAATGCATGGAAGAAGCCGTGAAGCTTAGTGTTCCTCTAGAAGTGGATATGTCTTCCGGACTAGATTGGTTGGAGGCGCACTAAATCTACCTAACGAGCTATACCTAACAACCCGCTATCGGACTATCCAAGGCAACGCCTTAGCTTTCCCATCAATAGTGATATGCACGAAGTAAGCACCTCTTGCCTTTTGTGCGGGACTTAATTCGAAGCTGTGATCACCTGCTTCTAAAGTACCCGAGAAAAGAACATCTATAATCCTACCAGATGCATCTACGATAGTAATATCGGCATCATGAGCAGAAATGGTTGAACAACTTAGATGTGCTATACCTTCAGATGGGTTAGGGTGAAGGTTCCAATCTGGCCCCAGGTTCCATTCCTCAACGGCAAGCATGCTCTGGTCGTAAGCTGTGATGTTAATATCGTCGATATAGATATCATTACCCAGTCTTGACTCGAACTCAAACATCACCCTGAAGTGCGGAGTGAGATAAATAGAATAATCGAGTACGAGTGTATACGAATTCCATTCCGTCACATTTTCTGGCATGAATGGATAGTAATGTGGTTCAGCAGAAGGGAGATCTGTATATCCTCTATGCATTTTTCTTACATCCCAATCATTTCCACAATCACCAGTAACACTTATTTTAAGTCTATCATCTGTCTCATCATCATCTGAAGTCCCCTTAAAGCAATAGGCCCATTTATAGCTTATTCTAACCTCAACGATATCGTTTGACAGGTCCATGGTACTTGAGATTAGAAAATCCCTATTAAAATCTACAGTATTACCCCAGTTTTCAATATGGAGACATCTGGAGCCTGAATAGGCAACATCATCTTCGATTTCCCATCCCCCATCATTTAAAGGATCCTCTCGGAACCATTCCTCACTAGGGAATTCCGTAATCTCGAAACCCTGAACTGCAGGAGATTCCATGTCACCCACAGGCAACACCGTTATAGTGATGGGTGAAGAAGTAAGGTTATCCGAAGAGTTACTTGCTGTCAATGTCACATAGTAAACACCTTCATCATTGAAAGTGTGATATGGATTGTCGTGTACACCTAGTTCAGAACCGCTCAAAGTTATCCCGTCATCGAAATTCCAAGACCAAGCACTGACGTCATGGTAACTCAAATCTGTGAATAGTATACTGTCGCCAGCACATACTACAGTCTCCGAGACTGCGAAAGTAGCTTCACATAAAAGCAGTGGACCTTCTACGCCAGTAGCGACTAAGTTAGCATCCGCGGAGAGTTGATTTCTGCTAGAGATCGAGGATTGAGCGGCGGCACGCATACGTGTTTTTTGGCCTTCGGAAAACATCCTGCCACAGTAAGAGTACTCTAAGAAGTTTTGGATATTATCTAAAGACCCACACGACTCCCCTGCTAGTGTGCAAGACGTCCAACCCTTAGTATTAGGTGTATCTGAAACGTTATCGTCCAAATCGCAGTTTTCTGCTTCACCTGGAGTATTCGATCCACCCCAAAGGTGACGCAAGTTGAGCCAATGACCTACTTCATGAGTTAGGGTCCTTGAGCGGAAAGTGTTTGAAGTACCTATTGCGCCGGTGTAAGAATTCTGAATCACTATGCCGTCGAGCCAAGCGTCTAGAATCGAGTTAACTGATCCTGGTAGGTAAGCGTATCCTGCTGCACCTCCAGCCGACTCACAAACCCAAACATTCAAATACATATTTCTAGGCCAGCTTACTAAATTCTTCACTTCATCCTCACCCTCATAAGTCAGTGCACTAACAGTCCTTGTAATCCCCGAATGACAGTTACCAGAAGGATCTTTTCTAGCTAATCGAAATTGAATATCCACATTGGCAACAATCCCCGCGAATTCATCGATTACTTGATAAAGATCTGTATTATTTGCACTGAAATCTTTATTCAGAACCTCGATTGCATTATGCAGTTGTTCATCCGCAATATTCTCTGGACCATTCATGTGAATGATGTGAAATACAACAGGAATAACTATAGTCTCAAGTCGACTACCGCCCGAAGCTAATGCTGACCTCGTCTCGTTCTCTAGCTGATGTGATGCTGGAGAAATCGATTCTAATTGATCAGGTGTTAAGCCGAAAGTTCTAACAGTAGCACTATAAATACCGCACTGTTCCACTTCTTGAGCGGTGAAAGAACTTGTGATACCGAGTAACAGCATGACAACTAGAAGAGTAGCTCTATTGAGTGATGTTAACATATGGGTGTCTTTTGTTGAGGACTGCAAAGATAGGTAAGGTGGAAGTATTTATTTCTTAGTCTTTTCTAGACAAAACCCTACTTCCACAACTCCTAAAAGAGGGTTAACTCTCATGCCTTGGGTTATAGATAATGTATACTCACCCGCAGAAGGAAACTGAAATTCAGATTTATAACTCACGCGGTTATCAAGGACATCACCTAAACCAGTTCCGTGCCACTTACCTCTTCGATCTGCTAATACACATTCAAGAGTGTCAAGTCTAGTTTTACCGTTAGGATAGGTTAGGTCCATAAAAAGAAATAGGTTTGAAAACTGATAATCTCCAGTATGTCTAACGTCAACATATGCTTCGTACTTCACACTAGCGTCAATAACTTCCCATGAAAACTCATGAGAATCTTGTATGTCCCATCCGTTAGCGGATATCACCACAGAGTCAGAAAACTCAGGTAGCTCTCCACAAGAAACAATTATAAAGGAGGAAATTAATAGAGAAAAAAGCCTATTCATGAACGCTTCTTACCTTTAGGAAAGCGTCTGTTGGGTCTACGTTTATTTCCTTTCTTATTGTCAAACCTATTGAGGTCGTCCTGACCTACGACATTGCTATAGGTTTCTTCAATAGCTTCTGGAGCATCTTGAATAACGTAATCGGATAACGAATGAATCTTCTCCCCTTTATTGGAAGCATTTATAAGCTCCATGGCTTTTTCAACAGGGACTGGCTGAGGTCCTCCGCCAGATTCACCGAGCTGTAGGAAATAAACAATGCGCTTAAAAATATCCATCTTAAACACAACCGCCTTGCCTTTCGAGGTTTGGATTTTTGCGTGTGGTGATGGAAATTCTTTAACAGCCTCAACGTACTGATCTAGCTCAAAATTCAAACAACACTTAAGCTTACCGCACTGACCGGCAAGCTTACTAGGATCAAGGGCAAGTTGCTGATATCTAGCTGCTCCTGTAGAGACCGATCTGAAATCAGTTAGCCAAGTAGAACAACATAATTCTCTTCCACAAGATCCTATCCCTCCCACTCTTGCGGCTTCTTGACGCGCACCAATCTGCCTCATATCTATACGAACACCGAAGGTGGTAGAAAGCTCTCTTACAAGTTCTCTGAAGTCGACTCTCTCGTCTGCGATATAGTAAAATGTCGCTTTCTTCATGTCGCCTTGAAACTCCACATCAGAAAGTTTCATAGGGATATTCAATCGCTTGATTATAGCCCTAGCGTCAACTCTAGTTTTATCTTCCCTCTGTCTTCCTTGATGCCAAACCTCAATCTCCGCTTCAGAACTTTTATGTAAAATTCTTTTAATCTCATGGTCGTCTCTGACCTTGCGTGATGTCATCTGAGAACGAACTAACTCACCCGTTAGCGACACCACTCCTAAATCTATTCCAGGGTTTAAATCGAGTGAAATGACGTCACCTACATGATAGGTGTCAGTTGACTTACGTCTGAAAAAACCCTTTCTATTATTCTTAAATCTCACCTCTACGATGTCGAAAGCCTTAACACCGTCTGGAAGAGCTATACCTTCCAACCAATCAAAAACAGACTTAGACCCCGTGCCACAAGTGCCACATCGGCCATTGTTTTTACAGCCTCTCGGTTGTCCATCAGATCCTTTACTACAGCTATTACATCCCATCGTGTTACGAAGATACGTTGTTAAACATCATGCCGCATCTCTTCTTAAAAGTATATGTACTTGAATACTTAAATCCATAAAAACAACCTTAGCGTTTACATTGCCTGCTATGTCTTTGTGAGCATTCTCTAACAATTCAGAAAGGTCAACTACGTTGTCGTGATGAATAAACGTTCTGAATTTCTCGAGGAAAGCTGCTTCGCCAGGAGTTAATCTAACAAGTTCTTTTGTGCCATAATTACCCACTATACATTGTCTTACCATGTGTAAGGCATACTTGACAAATCTTTTCTGAGACTCCCGCCCTGGAGAGGCAAACTCGCTAGAACCTTGCATAATAGTTTCTGCATCTCTAGCCCAACACGCTCTCATCCACGATGAAAATAACTCTAGATCTGGAGATTCATCCCCCGACTTAGAAAGGCGCATAGCGGCAGTAATATTACCCTCCGTTACATGCACCCAACCTAGAGCCTTTTCAACAGAGATGCCAGAAAGTATCGACAAACCTGCAGCGGCTGATTCATCAGATAATCTAGGAATATGTACTCTTTGTAATCTAGATAAAATGGTCGGTAACAATCTATCCGCATTCTGGGATACGAATAATAATATCGTTTTCTCCGTTGGTTCCTCTATGAGCTTCAAAAGCTTATTCGCAGTGTCGACTCGCATGGTTTCCGGCAACCAAAGAATGAGAATTTTATAACCTCCATGAAAAGCCTTTAAGCTCAACTTTCTATTTATTTCCATTGCTTCATCTACAGAAATAAATAGCTGTTTTTTATCGGCTCCTATTTTCCCCAACCAATCTTCTAGCCCAAAATAAGCCGTGTCTATCATTGACTCTCTCCACTGAATCTGAAACGGGTCAGAGACCGATTTACCGCCTCCATCTTTTTTAAAGAATGGAAAAGCCCAATGTAAATCAGGGTGTTGAAGTTTAGCGTGTGCGACACACGACGAACAAATACCACAAGAATCTTCTTCTTCAGGAGAGAGACAGTGCAAGAATCTTGCGTACGCTCGTGCTAGCGCTAAAGCTCCCGACCCCTCCGGACCTTCGAAGAGTTGGGCATGAGCCACCTTGCCTGATCTCGCGCCATCACGTAGTCGTGAGGCAATAACGGTTTGGGATACAACATCAGAAAACTGCATGTGCTAAGTTAACAAAGATGAAGGGATTTAGAAGTTCGCGTGAACAGCAAAATAAACACCTCTACCCGGTGCAGAAATGCCTGAAGAAAAGGACTTGTAGTGAACGTCTAGAAGGTTAGATAAGCCTATTTGGGCGTGCATGTTATCGGATATTTCGAAATGCGATTCTAAATTTAATGTCCACCATGCGGGCGTACCTGTCGACAAGGCTTCTTGAGGATTATCTGTACTACCTGGCCCGTATTGATCTAAATCCTTAGCGGAGTTGAATAAGGCGAATGCTTCTATTGCCCAAGACTCCTTATCGGATTTAAGTTGTTTGTTTAATGAGAGACGTCCGAAGGTGGGTGAAATATGAGAGATGGGTGCTCCCGTTTCGAGGATAGAACCACGAGTGAAATTTACTGTACCGAAGAAAACCGTTGATGGCGAGATTTGAGACTTAACTTCAATTCTAGCTCCTCTCACAAATGCATTCCCTATATTTTCATTTCTTTGGACCCTCACCATATCACCATCGTAAAGAATCACGGAGTCTCCCATAAAAGTAGAATTCGTAGGCGAAATCGCGTCCTTCCAATAACTCGCAAATCCAGCAACCGATATAATCAGCTTTTCTGAATCAGCTAGTGGCTTGAAGGTAATACTCTCATCAAAACTGTATAAATACTCGGCCTTAAGAGAGTCACTAGGGACGAGAAGATAACCTCCCTTTTCACGGATTTTACCTACGTCATCAATGTTAGGATGGCGGAAGCCTGAAGATAAAGAGGATATGGATGAGAATTTATTCCCTAATATAATATCCGCTGAGATATTACCAGTAACTGCACCATGGCCAGAATTAATCTCCGTAAAAGGTAAGAAGTTAGGGGTTTCTGTAAAATCAAACTCTGCGTAAATGGATGAATAACTATATCTTAAGCCTGCATTGAACACCTTGTTAGCTTTAGTTCGTGTCGCGGCTGTGTATGCACCCATAGAAAGCATCGTACTCCCACCATTAGGATATCTGGTCATAAGAGTTGTAGGCGAATTCGAAGTAGACGTAACTCCATTCCACTGACCGTCTACTCCTAACTCGAATTCCCAACCATCACCCCTGAATGGAGAAGAAACCCAATAAGAAGAAAAGGAAAGTACATCTACTTTTTCTGTGAGGATATCTCTAGTCAGATTGCCCATTCTGCGTTTAATTCGAGATTCTCCTATTTGTTGATACGCTAAAGTGGTGTGAACAGATCCTGGAATACCGAGGTATTGTTCCCAATTAATCGAAGTTAAAAGTCGGCTTTGAGGTCCGTAACTCCATTCAGCCCATTTCAAGCCTAAAGAATCTGCAGTCAAATCGTTAAGCTTATCAAATCTGGGGATATTAGAACTCAAGCTGTATTGGATATTTGTTTGTAGTGCACCTCCAGGTATTGCAACACGGAGTTTATGCATAAAATCTTTTTGGGAATATCCGGTGTGCTTTTGAATGAGTGGATTCGGATTCGTAATCAGGCTATCATTACCCTCTACCGATTCAACATAAAAAGACACTAATCCCCACGCACTATCGCCGTGCATTCTGTTTGACCCCATTCTAAGGTCGCCATATTCACTTGAGCTAAAAGACATAACTGAGCCCCATTTTTCTCCACCAGACTCGACTCTAGCGTGCAGGGTGTTCGATGAATTGACTGATTTATACTGCGTGGAAATTAATCCTGACGTATGTGGTTTATTAGGGTCGCTGATAAACCTAGGCCTATGGGTTTGAAAATGAATCACACCACCAAGTGCATCGCTACCATATCTCACACTACTTGGACCTAGGGTTACATGTAAACTCTCTATGATGTT
>Ga0308017_1000034_pt1 | contig 43472 bp, 54 predicted proteins | sample Neamet280_FD_203145 | JGI IMG/M metagenome (GOLD analysis project Ga0308017, IMG submission 203145) | Marine microbial communities from water near the shore, Antarctic Ocean - #280 | ecosystem: Environmental > Aquatic > Marine > Unclassified | place: Southern Ocean | collected 2014-10-01
TTATTTCATTAATACAGTATAGAAACTGAATCACTAACAATAGATTATCAACTATTATTATATATATATATTATATTCTTTGTATAAAAAACAATATATATATAATTTTAATTCTAGATTTCAATAACAAATTTTAAAAATTCTAGTTCAAAATCAAATAACGCTCTATTTGTATTTCCACCAATAAATAACTGATTGTTTTTTTGAAGTATCCAGACTTGTGAATAAGTAATATAACTCATTAAAGTACTTATCATTAAGAAGAAAAATCCCGAATAAATTAATGGAATACCAGGGTCAGTTTTAATTTGTAAGCCCGTTGAACTTAGGATTTCTAACAAAGTAAGATTTTGATTCAAGTTTAAAGTTTCATTAATTTCCAGATTTCCTAAAAATTGACCATTCTCATTATAAATAGAACAATATCCTTCTAGATTGTCCACTAATAGAATTATTCCATTTTGTGTAAGTTGATTATCAGAAATCCAAGTTAACCAAATTTTTTCTTGATTCGGAGAAGCATTAATCAATGGATATTCAATTGTCTGATTATCGATATTTTTGAATCTCAAACCTATCAAATTCCAATCTGTCTGATAATAATAAATTCCATTATGGATAAAAGGATAATTTACAGAAATTGTTTTTCGTTTTATTTCGTTTCCTTTATTATTTAGAATCGAAATATCAGAATAAAATTGAGAAATAGTTTTAGTTTTGGTATATGTAATCCAAAAATCGTTAACACGTGCTACGTTTTGTGGAATAATAGTTAGTGTTCCGTTGGCTAAAATATTTTGAATATGAAAATTTTCTGTTTTTGGAACTATTTCCTGAGCCTTAAAACCAAATAATGAGCCCACGATAGTACCCACTAGAACTAAAATCATACTAAAATGAACAATAATTGGTGCAATTCTACCAATCAAACCTTTGTAGGAATAAACTAAATTTTTTTGTTGGAATATAGAGTATTGTTCCCTTTTAATAGAGGCTAAGATTTTTGAAAAAGAACGAGTTGTTAAAATTGTATAATTGTTTAATTTGTAAAAAGTATTATTTGTTCTAAAAAACTGACATCGGCGTGCAACTTTTAGAGAAGGTAATTGTTGTAAAAAGCTGCATAAGACTAAACTACAACCAAATAAAAATATTAATAATAAAAACCACCATGTTTTATAAACGTGGTCAAATCCAAAATAAATTATTCGATCCCAGGATAAAAACCCAAATACTGGATTAGTTAAAGGATAATTTGTTTTATATATTTCAATGGGTTGATCTTGTTCAATTATAGTTCCAATAATACTACAGGAACTAATTAATAATAGCGTGAAAATTGAAAATCTTAAATCAGCAAATAATCGAAAAATTTTTTGTTTCATTAAAAATAAAATTTTTAACTTAAATATATATAGGTTCAGAAGATGCTAGACGAATTTGACCTGAAGTTGCCCATTTTTGTAGTTTTGACATTTGACTACTTTCTAGATTAGCTAATGGTATAAATTCTTTTAATGCAAGACAAATATCTTCTGTTGTAACCTCACGTTTCTCATAAAACGCTTGGTACATGCCTTCAATAATACTTTGTCTAATTTCGGCTCCTGAAAATGATTCAGATAATTGAGCTAGTTTTTGATAATTAAAAAGCTCCCAAGTATTTGGCCGAAATTCTTGAACATGTATTTTAAAGATCTCTTCCCGTTCATCTACTTTCGGTAAATCTAAAAAAAAAATTTCATCGAATCTACCTTTTCGAATAATTTCTAACGGTAATAGATCAATATTGTTAGCAGTTGAAATGACAAAAACAGGTTTTGTTTTTTCAGATAACCAGCTAATAAATGTTGCTAATACACGATTACTTGTTCCACTATCGCCTTTACTATCGGTATTTGTAAATGCTTTATCGATTTCATCGATCCATAAAATACAAGGGGAGATTGTTTCGGAAACATTAATCATTTGTCGTAAACGAGACTCAGATTCACCAACAATTCCACCAAATAATTTACCAACATCCAATTTTAACAATGGCAATTGCCAATCATTTGCAATCGCTTTAGCAGTTAATGATTTCCCCGTTCCTTGAATACCAATTAATAACAGCCCACGTGGTGTTGGTAATCCATAATTAGATGCTTGAACACTAAAAGCAGTTTTTCGTTTAGTTAACCAATCTTTTAAATTATGTAATCCTCCTAAATTTGTAATTTGTTCATTTACTGAACAATATTCCAGAATTTCTGTTTGACCAATAATTTGTTTCTTTTCACTTAGTAGAACATTAATACTGTTATTATCAATAGTTTTATAAGTTGCAATAATTTTCGATAAGACTCGCCTTATTCGTTCTAGAGATAATCCTTGACAAGCACGAGTTAAAGTTTCAAATAATTCTGGATCAACCTTAATATTTAATGATTTAACTAACCTTGTTAATTCTTGATTAATTTCTTCTTCTAGAGGTAATTGGAATTGTACAATAGTAATTAATTCTTGTAATTCTTTAGGAATTACTAAATCAGATCCAATAATAATTATTGTTTTAGGTTGTAATTTTAAAATTCGACTTATATTTCTTAATTTTCGTGAAATCGAAAGGTCGGTTAAGAAACGATTAAAATCCTTTAATAAAAATAAAGCTGGAGTTTCAGAATTTATTCGTTCCACAAGCTCTAAAGCTTGCAAAGGATTTCTTTTAGCAAAACCTTCATTATTTGGATTATTTGTATAACCATCTACGAAATCCCAACTATATATGCTACGATTTAAATTTGTTTTTACATTTTTTCGAATAATATATTCTACTCGATCTTCTTCAATTGTATTGATATAAATAATTGGATAACGAGCTTTTAAAAACAGAGCTAACTCACTGGTAAATTTCATAAAATATTCATTCAAAAATTAATTTGCTAAGCTACTATTAGAATAATCTTAAATAAAAAATTATTTATTATTAGAGTTATTTAAATTAATGACTCTAATAATTAAATTCATAAATTAACGACTAATCGTTAATAGCTTTCTCCCTTTTTTCCGACGATTTTTTATAGTTTTTCGACCTTGTGGAGTAGCCATGCGAGCTCTAAAACCAGATAATTTTAAAATTGAATATCGACTTTTGTTTGAAAGTGTGCGTTTGGCCATATTTTAATTTAATTAAAAATGATTTTTTATAAAATAGAAGATCTTAATAATTCATAAATCAGTAATTGTCTAAAAATTCCCGTTTGTTGACTAAAAGATATTAATGCATCTTTTTTATACTCATATAATGGATTTTGTTGCCCATAACCACGCCAGCTAACAGCTTCGCGTAATAACGGCATTTCTTGTAAATGCTCACGCCAGATTGTATCAATATTAGTTAAACTAATTGATCGTTCAAAACTTTCGCATATTCCATCACCATGAATATTGAATTCATTTATTTTTGCTTGATAAATTAGCCAGAATTCACTAAATAAGTATTGTTGAAAGATTAATGGGTCACTATTAGAATTAACTGTGAAATTTTCGCCAAATAAAGCTTCAAATAATGAAACAATTTCTTTCGGAGAAGATTTTTCCATTCTCATTTTTAATAAAATGTTAGTAATCATTTGTTCTCCATAAGCAATAATATTTGTTCTAAGTGATTGCTTATTTAAAATTCCTGTTCTTTCTGAATAAATAATCTCTCTTTGTTTGTTTAAAACTTCATCATACTCGAATAGATTTTTTCGTTGTTGATATGCCCGTTCTTCTACTTTTTGTTGAGCGGAATTTAAACTTCGTGTAAGTATATTAGATTCTAATGGTGAATCGTCCACCATATTTGATTGAAGGAAAGTTTGAATTTTCGATCCTCCAAAAAGTCGTAATAAATTATCATCTAAACTTAGAAAAAATTGTGAAGTTCCAGGATCACCTTGACGGCCACATCTTCCACGTAGTTGATTATCAACTCGTCGAGAATCATTTCTTTCCGTTCCAATGATGTATAATCCACCTGAATTTTTTACAATTTGATTTTCTTGTTTTTGATGCTTATTGTAATGTATTTTTAATTCATCAATTAAAAATTGAATAGAACATTGATAAGAAATATTTGGGATTGAAATTTTATCATTTTCTTTCAATGCTCGTAAAATTTCTATATCAGATAATTTTAGAAATAAAGGATCGGTTAATATTGAAAAAAGAACACTTAAAAATTTTTGAGAATTACATTTTAATTGATTCTTCAATGGTGATTTAAATATATTAACGTCTTTTGAAATCATATAATTACGTGAAAAAGTTAAAACATCATATAATTCTTTTTGGACATTAAATGTAATATTTCCACCAAGTATAATATCCGTCCCCCGCCCTGCCATATTTGTTGCAATAGTAATTGAGCCTCTTTTCCCAGCTTGAGCAACAATTTCTGATTCTCGACGGACGTTCTCAGGTTTGGCATTTAAAAGTTGATACGATAATTTATATTCATTAAGCAATTCAGCTAACATTTCGGATTTTTCAATAGTGGTTGTTCCAATCAAAATTGGTTGACCAGTCGATGAAATTTTGTTACAGATTTTAGAAATAGCGTTCCATTTTAGAAACTGATCTTTATAGACTAAATCTGATAAATCTTTTCGTAATGTTGGCTTTGCTGTTGGAATTTCGTCAACCGATAACTTATAAATTTTTTCAAATTCAATTTCTGCTGTTTTACCAGTTCCTGTCATACCTGATAATTTAGGATAGAGTAAAAAAAAATTTTGATAGGTTATTTCAGCTTGTGTTTCTGATTTTTGACGAATTGGTAATTTTTCTTTAGCTTCAATCGCTTGATGAAGTCCATCGCCCCAACGTCTATCAGGCATAATTCGACCTGTAAATTCATCTACAATTACAATTCGATCATTTTGGATAATATAATGAACATTATTTAAAAATAGAGAATAAGCTTTAATTGCATTAACTACATATGGAATCCAAGGATCACGTGGGTCATATAAATCTTTAATCTCAAGAATTTTCTCAATTTGCTGACTACCTTTATCCGTTAAAATGATATTTTTATTTTTTTCATCTACTGTATAATGAATATTAGGTTGTAAATAGTCTGTAATTTCAGCTACAATCATATATTTATCTACTGGTGTTTCAAGCTTATCAGCAAGAATCAAAGGTGTTTGCGCTTCATCAATCAATACTGAATCAACTTCATCAACTATACAATAATTAAACGGACGAAGTGTTACATCATTTAAGTTTAATGCCATATTATCACGTAAAAAATCAAATGTTACTTCATAATTTGTAACATAAGTAATATCAGTATTATAATTTTTTTTTCGTTCTAATTTTGACATATCATCTTGGATTAATCCAGTATTTAGACCTAATAGACTATAAATTTGGCCCATTGATGCATGATCTCGACTAGCCAAATAATCATTTATTGTAATGATATGAACACCTTTTTCAGTTAATGCATTCAATGAAGCAGATAAGGTAGCTACTAAGGTTTTCCCTTCGCCAGTTTTCATCTCTGCAATCTTTTGATTGTTCAGAACCATACCACCAATCAACTGAACATCAAAATGTCTTAATCCCAATGTCCTTAAACTGGCTTCTCTTGTTAATGCAAATGATTCACCAATTAATGAATTTAAATTCTTAGATTGTTGATAACGTTTCTTTAATTTAAAACTTTCAACACGTAACTCATTATCGGTAAGAATTTGAAATTGATCTTCAAAACTATTTATTTGATTAACTAAGTTTTGATATTTTTTCGTAATAGAATTTTTTTGTAAGAGATTTTTTTGCATACAAAATTATTTAAATATTTTTAAACAATAATATTTATACGTTTCTTTTTTCCTTCATAATAATCAAATTTTATTATTCCTTCTTTTAATGCGAATAAGGTAAAATCTTTTCCACATCCAACATTAAGGCCTGGCTTAAATTTCATCCCTCGTTGACGAATCAGGATATTTCCAGCTATAGCTTTTTCACCCCCAAATTTCTTCACTCCTAATCGTTTAGAATTTGAATCACGACCATTTTTTGTACTTCCCGCACCTTTTTTATGTGCCATAATTTTAAATTCCTATATTTTATGATTAATTTTGAATGATATCTTCAATAAAAACTCTTGTTAATTCTTGTCGATGACCTTGTTTTTTACGAGTTTTCTTTTTTGGTCGCATCTTATAAATAATTTGTTTTTTACCTCGAAAGTGTTCTAAAATTTTACCCTTTATTTTCACACTTTCTAAATATGGTTGACCAATTAATATACTCTCACCATCATTAACTAACAGGACTCGATTTAAAGTTATTCGTTTTCCTAATTCTGTTGGAATACGATTAAAATCATAATATTTTCCTTCTTCAATCCAAAATTGTCTTCCACTAATTTCGACAATTGCATATTTCATAATCTAAATTAATTTGTTTGTATTTAAGTCAAATACTACTAATTTTTTTTTTAAACCGTCAACTTTTTTAAAAATATGTTTTAGTTTTTACTTTTTGTTTTCAATCTTATTAATTCGTTATAAAATAATTGAAATGCTTTTGATTTAGAACAGTCAGGGTTACTAATTATTGATAATCGTCGATTAATGTTAAGATTTTCAATTTTTAGTATTCTTATTTGTTTTAATCTTATTTCTTTTTCAATTGAAGATGATGAAACAAAAGCAGCTCCTAATCCTAGACTAACTGCTGTTTTAATTCCTTCAATAGAATTTAACTGTAGAATTGTTCTTAATGAACTTGTCTGAATTTCATTTTGAATCAAAATATTATCAATAAATTTTTTTATTGTTGAAGTTGAATGTAATGTTATAAAATCTAAACAATAAAGATCTTCTTTTCTAATTACTTTTTTTATTGCAAGTGGATGTGATCTTGAAATGATTAAACTTAATTCATCATTAACAAATGGTTGAATCGTTAATTTTTTTTTTAATTTCTTTGAGATCTCACCTCCAACAATTGCCACATCGATTTCACGCTTTATTATACTAGTGGCGATTGTTCGTGTAGAATTAACTTGAACTTTCAAGTCAATTTGAGGGTAATTCTGGGCAAACAATGCTAAAATTCGAGGCATTAAATAAGTTCCGATAGTTTGACTCGCTCCAACTTTTAAATTACCTCTATCACCTTTTTTTAAATCAATTAAAGCACGACAACTTTCTTCACAAAGAATTAATATTCGTTCAGAATATTGTAAAAAAACTTTTCCACTTTCAGTTAAAGAAATGTTATTTCGTTCACGATTAATCAATATTGTGTCTAAATTTTCTTCTAATATTTTAATTTGTTTACTTAATGATGGTTGAGAAATATATAAACTAGAAGCAGCTCTAGTAAAATTTTTTTTTGTTGCAATTGCTTTTAAAATTCTCAATTGTTGAAGAGTAAAAGGAAGCATACTTGATTTAATTAATTACTATTAAAGGAAATAAAAAATGATTCTAAAAATTAATTGCGGATGGAGAGACTCGAACTCTCACAACAAAAGTTACTAGTACCTAAAACTAGCGCGTATACCAATTTCGCCACATCCGCTGAATAGAAACTAACTATTAAAAATAAATCTTTAAAGGATATTTTAAGATTTATTCGTTTTCATCTACATATACACTATATACAAAACTTGTTGGTTTTCCTCGCAACATTGATTTAGCCAAAGAAAAAGATTTCTGAGCTGCTTTAAAGCCTTTTCGTTTCCAATTTGCTTTACGAGCATTCTTTTTTGCTTTTGATTGTCTTTTTTTAGGTACAGCCATTATTATTTTTTATATGAATATACTTTGGATAATGTTATACTATTTTACTTAAGAAGTCAAATTTTAATACAAACATTTTTAAATTTTCTTTTGATCTCAAATTAAAAAACAATATTAATACCTTATTTATTATATTGTTTTTTAATTTAAGACTAAATTTTACTTTTTATTTTTATTAAAGAAACGCGAAAGTCGACGTTTAGATTTGTTAACTTTTGGTGAGTCTTGAGTATTGTCTACATCTATTGAATCGAACTTTTCACTTGCTGAAGAATTTGTTACAAGTTCTTTTGGCCTATTTAATAATTCATTTGGATCTTGTAAAAGGCTTGGATCTACCTCATCAAAATTAACTTCTACTTCTAATTCATTTGTATAGGTTAATAATGTACCCTCAACTTTTTTTCGACGGACAATAATTTTAGTATTAGGATATAGAGTTTTTGATAAGCATTGTTCTGCTAAACTATCTTCTAAATATTTCATAATTGCACGACGTAAAGGACGAGCCCCATAAAGAGGATCATAACCTTCATCAGTTAAAAATGCTTGAACTGATAATTCAACTACTAAATTAATTCCTTTTTCTTTTAATCTATCCTTAACTTGTTTAACCATTAAGGTACAAATTTGCCAAATGTCAATACGTGTTAAATGATTAAAGACAATAATTTCGTCAATACGATTTAAAAATTCTGGACGGAAAAAGTTTTTAAGTTCTTCATTTACTAATCGTGATGTTCTTTCAAACAATTTAGGATCTGTAATTGGTTCAGGAACAGGTTCCCATCCTAAAACAGCATCTGGAGTAATTTTAAAACCTCTTTCACCTTGTTCAGATTTAGGTTTAATTCCACTTTCTCTTTCGATAATTTTTGATCCTAAATTCGTTGTCATAACGATCAAAGTATTTGTAAAATCAATCACACGACCCTTTGAATCTGATAAACGACCATCATCTAATATTTGTAATAATAAATTAAAAACATCAGGGTGTCCTTTTTCTACTTCATCAAATAATACCACTGAGTATGGTTTTGATCGAACAGCTTCAGTCAATTGCCCACCTTCATTATAACCTACATAACCTGGAGGTGAACCAATTAATTTTGCGACTGTATGTTTTTCCATAAATTCAGACATATCTAACCGAATCATGCTATCTTCACTACTAAACATATATTCTGATAATGCTTTAGTTAATTCAGTTTTTCCAACACCAGTTGGTCCTGCAAAAATGAAACTTGCAATTGGTCGGTTAGGATTTCGTAATCCTACTCGAGCACGACGAATAGCTTTTGAAACTGCAACAACAGCATGTTTCTGACCAATAATTCGTTCGTGAATTGTATCTTCCATTTTCATTAATCTTGCTGACTCAGAACCTGTAAGTTTAGTAACAGGAATACCAGTCCAATTGGATACTACATCTGAGATATCTTTTTCGGTAACCATATCTACATCTTCACGTACAAATCCACGTTTTTTCTTAGTTAGTGCAGATTGTTTCATAATACGAATATGAGTTCGAACTTCCATTTCATGATCTACTAACTGTTTTGCAGCTTCAAAATCATGTTCTTTAATACATTCATCTTTATCTTTAATTGTATCTTGTAATTCTTTCATTAAACTTTGTAAACCTGATGGCAAGCGTCTATTTTCTAATCGAACCCGTGCTCCTGCTTCGTCTAAAACATCGATTGCTTTATCTGGTAGATAACGGTCAGCAACATATTTATCAGAAAGAATTGCTGCTTGTTCTAATGCTTTGTCATGATAACTTAATGTATGATGTTGCTCAAACTTTGATCGTAATCCACGTAGAATTTCAATTGTAACTCCAACGCTTGGCTCTTCAACTCGAACTGGTTGAAAACGTCTTTCTAAAGCTGGATCTCGTTCAATATATTTACGATATTCATCATTTGTTGTTGCTCCAATACAACGGAATTTTCCACGTGCAAGGGCAGGTTTTAAGATATTTGCAGCATCAACTGCTCCTTCAGCTGCCCCAGCTCCAACTAATGTATGAATTTCATCAATTACAACTATAACAGCAGTATCATTTTGAGCTTCTTCAACAATTCTTTTCAGTCGTTCTTCAAATTCACCACGATACTTAGTACCCGCTAGAATTGAGCCTAAATCCAAGGCCATTATTAAACTTCCATCTAAAAAATGTGGAACATTTTCAGTTAAAACTAATTGTGCTAACCCTTCGGCAACAGCAGTTTTTCCAACACCGGGCTCACCAATTAAAACGGGATTATTCTTTGTTCGACGAGCTAAAACAGCAATAACATCATCAATCTCTTTTTCACGTCCAATAACTGGATCTAAATTTCCATCAATTGCTTCTTTAGTGATATTTTCTGCATACTCATCTAATGTTGGTGTTGGACTTCCTTTTCTTTCACGCTCTAATAAGAATTTTTCAGCTTGTGTTAATGGTCGTAAAATTTCTTCTTGTGTTTCTTCAATATATGCTAGAATTAAATTTCTTAATTGCGGTATATTTACACGTAATTTATCTAATGTTCGCATTGCAACACCATCTGATTCAGCAATAAGTGCTAATAGAATATGTTCAGTTCCTACAAAATTTTGACCTAAATCTTTTCCTTCATGAACTGCCATTTCTAAAACACGTTTTGCTCGGGGTGTAAAAGGAATTTCAGATGCAACAAACCCAGTTCCACGTCCAATATATAATTCAATTTCTTTTCTTGCTTTTTTTAGAGTAATTTTTATTTTCTTTAATGATCGAGCACCAATCCCGTGACGTTGCCCAATCACTCCTAATAAAAGTTGTTCCGTTCCAACAAAATTATGACCCATTCTACGGGCTTCTTCTTGAGACAACATAATTACTTTAATTGCCCCTTCAGTAAATTTTTCAAACATAATAATTGATAAATTGTTGTTATTTTAAAACTTTTAGTAGTTTCTATTCACTTATTTATATAATCAAAGATTATAGATAAAATTTTATAACAATGTACTAATATTATTTAAAGGAGAACTGGCATTTGCGTAATATTTTTTTTCCATTCGACCAGCTAAATAAGCTAATCGTCCAGCTTTAACACCTAGATTCATCGCGTAGGCCATTTGTGATGGGTTTTTAGATTGTGCAACCGCAGTATTTAATAAAATTCCATCAACTCCTAGTTCCATTGCCATTGTTGCTTCACTTGTTGTTCCAATACCAGCATCAACAATTACAGGAATTTGAGCATTCTCAACAATAATTTTAATGTTTGCCAAATTATTTAATCCTTGTCCTGAACCAATGGGAGAAGCTAATGGCATAACAGTCGCACAACCTAAATCTTCTAAATGCAGCGCCAACATTGGATCAGCATTTATATAAGGCAGAACAGTAAAACCTTTCTTTATTAAAAATTCAGCAGCTTTTAATGTTCCAATTGGGTCTGGTAATAAATATTTTGGATCAGAAATGACTTCTAATTTAACAAAAAAATTATCTTCTTGCCCTATCTGACAAGCTAATTCATGACCTAAAAATGCCATTCTTATAGCTTCTTCTGCTGTCTGTGAACCAGCTGTATTAGGTAATAACCATAATTTATTCCAATCCAGAGTATTCAGAAAATTTGCTGTATCATGTTTTAAGTTGGTAGGTAGACGTCGAATTGCAACGGTAACAATTTCACAGTCACTATTCATAATACTATCTATTCCATCTTTTGTTGTTTTGTATTTTCCTGTTCCTAACATTAATCGAGACGTAAACGTTTTATTCCCGATCTTTAATTTATCAGAATTATTTTCCATATACTATTTAATTTTTAATACTCCCCAGGTAGGACTTGAACCTACGACCAATCAGTTAACAGCCGATTGCTCTACCACTGAGCTACTGAGGATATTATATTTGTATTATTATTTTACCATAGCGTCGATGAATAGACAAATTTTTTAAATTTTAAGTTTAGTTATAATTTTTAATAAAAAATTACAATATTCCAACCAATTTTACCTCGTAAGGATTATCAAGGATATCGTACATTAATTGTGCGCTATTCTTGTGTTTTCCTATAGTAGTTAAAATTAGATAACGATATGGAAGTTTATATGCTACATTCATTCTAATAAACAATATTTTCCTTACATTTTAAAAACTTCATACTTTAGAAGTAATAGATTTTTAAGTTCTTTTAAATGACCTAATAATTTCATTATTAAATGAATCTCGACGCTGATAAAGAGTTATATGTGGATTGTATACTTTCCAATTTTATACATAATTTTCTATCATACTCTTAAAGTGATAACTTTAATTTTGATTACTCATGAAACCATGTTGCAATTTAAAAAACAAATTATGAATTTTGTGTAAATTTTTGTCAACCAATTTGAATATTAAAAAGCTTTTACATCATCGAAAATATTTGTTTCTTGGAAAAATCACTACGTTTATAAGTTTAAAAAATATATATAACAAATTTAAAGCCTTTTTTTGTATATTTTAAAACAAATGGAGCTTTAGTAATCTTGATGCAGGTTATTCCAATTCCGGTTAGAATACACCCAATTTGGAAATTAACTTAAAATGCAGTTACATTTTCAATATTTATTATATATATTCTGTAACTACTAATCTAAAATTTATAGGAAGTTGAATTTACAAACAAGACTTAATAAAACATAAACCTTTTACAAATAATAAACACCGTATTTATACATTTCCCCATAGTTTTAATAAACATGTAAATTTTTAGTCTAATTGCAGTCTTTAATAAAGAAAACAGTTGATAAAATTTTAATTTTATCAACTGTTTTCTTTATTAAAGATTAAAAATCTTAAAACATGTGAATCAAGTTTTAAAGTATTAGAAAAATTATTTATATATTTTGGCATGCTTGAAAAATTCAATTGGATATAGTTACCTTTAGTTTTGTTAAGAATTGAATAAGCCAAATTATGTTTACCACGTGAGATTACTGAAATATCACATACATTAAATTTTCTTAAATTTTTTGCATAATTAAATACCCAAGTTTTCAGTTCACTGTCATTAAATTCTTCTGTTAAAAGAATCATTATTTCATAGTTTCGTTGTATTGCCATACGATAATAATTTTATTAAAAGTAAAATTATAATAACGATAGGACGAAATGAATGTCAATGTAAATTGTATTCTAATTCTAAGAATATTATAAGTTGTTTTGATATTGAAAATTGATATAGATTCTTATACTTCAATATAATTGTATCATTTTTGATATAATAATAAAGCGTATTATAATTTACATAAAAAAATTTTATTGGAGAAATTTCATGGATTGGAATGAAATTCAAAACGTTTTATCAAATGCTGTTTTTGCTATCTTACTTTTTGCAATGATAATTTATTGGGTTAATTTATTATTTTTCAGCGAAAAATCACATCTATCTATAATAGGTCGTCTAAGTACTGCTACTGCTACAGTATTTTTATTTGTTATTCTGTGTTCTCGTTGGATAATTGCAGGTTATTTCCCATTAAGTAATTTATATGAGTCTTTACTTTTTTTAACTTGGATTTTGTTAACAGTTTATTTATATATTGAAACTAAAACCAGTAGTCGTTTAATTGGTGCTATCGTAGTTCCAATTACTTTGTTAATTAGTGGATTTGCTAATCTGACACTTTCTCCAGAAATGCAGAAATCAAGCCCATTAGTTCCCGCTTTACAATCAAATTGGTTAATGATGCACGTAAGTATGATGTTATTAAGTTATGGAACCTTAATTATGGGTTCTTTATTATGTATTTTATTTTTAGTTATTTCAGGTTATAAAGATATTGATTTAAAATCTACTCAAAATTCCTCATCATTTTTTTATAATGTGATGTTAGATTATTACGAAGCAAAAATAGTATCTTCATCACCTGAAGTTTCTAACTTTGGAAAATTAAAATTATTACAAAGTATAGATAATTGGAGTTATCGAATTATTGGATTAGGTTTTCCATTTTTAACTATTGGTATCATTTCAGGTGGAGTTTGGGCTAATGAAGCTTGGGGCTCGTATTGGAGTTGGGACCCAAAAGAAACATGGGCATTAATCACTTGGTTAGTTTTTGCCACTTACCTTCATGCTCGCATTACCAAAGGATGGGAAGGGAAAAAAACTGCTATCCTTGGTAGTCTAGGCTTTTTCGTAATTTGGATTTGTTATTTAGGAGTAAATTTTTTAGGAAAAGGGTTACATAGTTATGGTTGGCTTTCATAACAAAGAATTATTATAAATTAATCATTATTTATTCTATTCTTACTTGTTTAACTAAGAATTTATATTTTTATACAAAGGAAAAATTTGCTTTGGAGACTAATTTTTTATTTTATATTAGAATATAAGTCGATAATCACACAAATATAAATAAATTTATTATTTATATTATTTGTACGTTTGACAATAAAAGTAAAATTGCTAGAGTATTTAATATTTTATTAAAGCTACACTTTATGATAAAATTAATTAAAAAAATATGATAAAAATGTAACATTTATTCAATTATAAATCCAAGTTATTAATTATTTAATAACTTAGTTTTATAGTTGAAATTTAATTTATGAAATTATTGTTTATACGTTTATGTTGTCATTTGATTTTATTAGACTTAATTTCTCTTTTAAATCTTCAAGTAATGGTTTTAATGTTTCAATATTCTCATCTTGAATATTTTGCTTAATATCAGTAATTAATTTATTAATTTTTTGTTGTTCGTCATCTGAAACATTGTCATTTGGAAGGGAAAGTTCTTTTTCTACTTCAGAGCATAAGATTTGTGCTTGATTTGTTAAGTCAATATTTTCTCGTTTTATTTTATCAGTGGCTGCATTTTTTTCTGCTTCGTCTAACATAGCTTGAATTTCACTTTCGCTCAGTGTTGAGGCACCTTGAATCGTTACATTTTGTTGAACACCAGTTTCTTTTTCTTTTGCTGTTACTGATAAAATGCCATCCACATCAATATCAAAAGTAACTTCAATCTGTGGAACTCCTCTATTCCCAGCAGGAATACCATCTAATCGGAAATTTCCAAGACTTTTATTTGCTGAAACTAACTCTCTTTCACCTTGCAAAATATGAATTTCTACATTTGTTTGATTATCTACTGCTGTTGAAAACATTTCAGATTTTTTTACAGGAATAGTTGTATTCCGTGCAATAATTTTTGTCATTACACCACCCAATGTTTCAACACCTAACGAAAGTGGCGTTACATCTAATAATAAAATATCTTTAATTTCACCAGCCAAAATACCTGCTTGGACTGCTGCGCCAATTGCAACCACTTCATCTGGATTAACTGATTGGTTTGGTTTTTTACCAGTTAAAGATTCAACTAAATTTTGAATAGCTGGTATACGCGTCGAGCCACCCACTAATACAATTTCATCAATATCCGACTTATCAAGTCGAGCATCATTTATTGATTTTTCAACTGGAATTCGACAACGTTCAATTAAATTTTCACATAGTTTTTCAAAAACATCTCGAGTTAATTCTTGATCAATATGTTTTGGTCCTGTTTTATCAGCTGTAATAAACGGTAGAGCTATCTTTGTTTTTTCTACTGTTGATAATTCCATTTTTGCTTTTTCAGCTGCTTCTGTTAATCGTTGTAATGCTTGAATATCTGTTGATAAATCAATACCTTCCTTTTCTTTAAAGTTTTTCATTAACCAATTCACCAGCACTTTATCAAAATCATCACCACCTAATTTTGTATCTCCAGCCGTTGCTAAAACTTCAAAAATACCATCGCCAACCTCTAAAATTGAAACATCAAATGTTCCACCACCTAGATCAAAAACCAGAATCGTTTCATTTTGTTTTTTATCTAATCCATAAGCTAATGATGCAGCTGTTGGTTCATTAAGAATTCGTAAAACTTCAACTCCCGCAATTTTTCCTGCATCCATTGTTGCTTGACGTTGAGAATCATTAAAATAAGCTGGTACAGTAATAACTGCTTGTTTAACATCTTGTTTTAAATATTCTGATGCATCATTAATTAATTTTCTTAAAATTTGTGCCGAAACTTCTTCAGGACTAAATTCTTTTCCTAATGCTGGACATTTAATTTTAATATTATCATTTGAATCGTTTGTAATTGTATAAGGTAATTGTTTCGCTTCTGCTGAAATTTCACTTTCTTTTGAACCAATAAACCGTTTAACTGAGAAAAATGTGTTTCCAGGATTAATTACAGCTTGTCTTTTTGCAATTTGACCAACTAACAATTCTTCTTTTTTCGTATATGCTACAATTGAAGGTGTTGTTCGTAAACCTTCACTATTTATAATAACACTTGGTTGTCCACCTTCAATTGCCGCTACAACCGAATTTGTTGTACCTAAATCAATACCAACAACTTTTGCCATAATTCTTTTCTCCTAAAAATTATTTAAATGTACATCTTATTTATGTATTATAAATATTTTAACACAATTTACTAAGAGAAATATCCGTACTAATTAAGAATTATAAATAAAAGTGTATAGTTATTTTAAAGAGTAATAATTATATAATCTGAACTTATAAATAGTTTTTTGTAAAAGACGTTGGCAATATTGACAAAATTTCATATATTAATTTTGCATTTCAGATGATTGAAAGACAAGAAATTGTCCCAATAAACTATAATAGTTAGATAAAACGATCGGTTTCATTAAGAATAACTATTTATTATTTTAAAGTTTGATATAATCTTTAACGTTAAGTGTTAAATATTTTTTTTATATCTCTGTAGACTAATTTATTCATTTTAAACTACGATATTTTTTATAAATCTATTATTGATTACAATTATTCTTAGTTAACAAATAAATAACAAATTATGATTTTCAAACCAAAACTTTTAATCTTGTTTTTTGTTGGTTAAATATATGTTTACTTTCAAGTTTAATCTCTATTCTAATTCTTTATTATTTGGTCTAAGTATTCAATCTCATAACTTTATTAGATAATAATATTTGTTTGTTATCTATCTATACTGTTGGTATATAAAAATAAAAGTATAATTATACTTTATGTAGACAAAACAACGTGTACGCTTTTATATTGTACTTATAATTTATTAACTTCAGTTAATTTATTAAATTCTAATTTTCAATCAATGTCGTGTTAATTAAAAATAATGAAAATATTGGGAGAACTATCGTGAGTATAGGTTTATTAGGTAATAAAATCGGTATGACGCAAATTTTTGATGAATCAGGTAATATTATTCCTGTGACAATTATAAAAGTTGGGCCATGTATTATTACACAAATTAAAACAAAAATAAAAGATGGTTATGATGCTATTCAAGTTGGATATAGCAATACTTCAAATAAATTATTAACTCAATCAGAATTAGGTCATTTACAAAAATCAAATATTCAACCATTAAAGTATTTAAAAGAATTCCGAATTAATAATGTAACAGAATTTGAAGTCGGTCAAATTTTAAATGTAAATTTACTTTCAGTAGATCAACTAGTAAACATCAAAGGTAAAACTATTGGTAAAGGTTTTTCTGGACTGCAGAAACGTCATAATTTTACACGTGGTCCAATGACACATGGTTCGAAAAATCATCGAGCACCTGGTTCTATTGGTATGGGTACAACACCTGGACGTGTCTTACCAGGTAAAAAAATGGCTGGTCAAATGGGTAATAAGCTTACAACAATTAAAAAACTTAAAGTTATTCAATTAAGTTCGGAAGAAAATATTTTAATTATTAAAGGATCGGTTCCTGGAAAACCTGGAAATTTATTAAGTATTACTCCTTCTAATTAAAAAAAATTATATTAGTAAAATTAAGTATGACTGTTCAAAAATTTATAAAATATACTCCATTAGATATAGATGGAAAACCATTAAATTCTACGCATGAATTAACATTAAATGTTCTTGAGAAATCAGGAAATTATTTATTGCACAAAGATCTTTTAAGACATTTAAGTTCTAAAAGACAAGGTACAGCAGCAACAAAAACTCGAAGTGAAGTTCGAGGTGGTGGTAAAAAACCATGGCAACAAAAAGGAACTGGACGTGCGCGAGCTGGTTCAAATCGATCACCTCTATGGAAAGGTGGTGGTGTAATTTTTGGTCCAAAACCAAAAACAGTTTCTTTAAAGTTGAATAAAAAAGAACGTCGACTAGCTTTACAAACATTGCTATATAACAAAAAAAATAACGTTATAATCATCGAAGATTTAGAGAACAAACTTATAGAATCTAAAACGAAAAACTTTATAAGAATATGTGAAAACTGCAATATCAACTTAGATCAGAAGGTTTTACTAATCGTTTCAAAAAAAACAATACCGTTAAAATTAGCGACTCAAAACCTTAAAAATGTTGAATTAATTTTGGCTTCAAATTTAAATACCTTTAGTGTATTAAAAGCAAAACAAATTATATTAAGCTCATTGTCAATAAATGATATAAAGGAGACTTATTGTGGTTAAATTTTTTACTTCAGATATGAGTAATGCAAATATTATTAAATATCCTCTTATAACTGACAAAGCAACAAGACTTTTAGAAAATAATCAATATAGTTTTATTGTTGATCGAAATTCAAATAAAACTGCAATTAAAAATACAATTGAATATTTATTTAACGTAAAAGTCATAAAAGTTAATAGTTGCCGTCTTCCTCGTAAGAAAAAGCGTGTAGGTAAATATATTGGATGGAAACCACAATATAAAAAAGCAATTGTAAGTTTAGCCAAAGGTGATGTAATAGACTTATTTACCGAAAATTAATAAATATAAAAAAAAAAGTTTATGAGTATCCGTCTTTATAAATCATATACACCTGGAACACGACATCGTGCTCTTTCAGCTTTTACTGAAATTACAAAAGCTAAACCAGAAAAAAGTTTGATCAAAAAAAATCATCGTCATAAAGGGCGTAACAATCGTGGTGTTATTACAATTCGTCATCGTGGTGGTGGACATAAACGACGTTACCGTCTAATTGATTTTAATCGTAATAAACATGGGATCACTGGAACTGTTACAACGATTGAATACGATCCAAATCGAAATGCACGAATAGCATTAATTTATTATAAGGATGGAGAAAAACGTTATATTTTACATCCAAAAGGTTTAAAAATTAATGATATAATCTTATCAGGATCCAATTCACCATTAAATATTGGAAATACATTACCTTTAAGTGAAATTGCTTTAGGTACTTCAATTCATAATATTGAACTTATTCCAAATAAAGGTGGTCAACTTGTTCGTGCGGCAGGTACATCTGCAAAAATTTTAGCAAAAGAAGGTAATTATATTACATTACGTCTACCATCAAAAGAAATTCGATTGGTCCGAAAAGAATGTTTTGCAACAATTGGTGAAGTAAGTAATAATGATGTATTTTTAGTTCAAAGTGGTAAAGCTGGTAGAACTCGTTGGCTTGGAAAACGCCCGACCGTTCGTGGATCCGTTATGAATCCATGTGATCATCCACATGGTGGTGGTGAAGGAAGAGCACCCATTGGACGTGCACGACCATTAACACCATGGGGAAAACCAGCATTAGGTGTTAAAACACGAAAAAAAAAGAAATTAAGTGACAAATATATTCTTCGACGACGTGTATAACATAATTATTTAAGATATTAACAAAAAGATTTAAAAAATGGCAAGATCATTAAAAAAAAGTCCGTTTATTGCTTATCATTTATTAAAAAAAATTGATAAGATGAATAAAGCGAATAAAAAAGATACAATTACTACCTGGTCAAGATCTTCAACAATTTTACCAAATATGGTTGGTTTTACAATTGCAGTTTATAACGGAAAACAGCATGTACCAATTTTTATTTCAGATCAATTAGTGGGACATAAATTAGGAGAATTTGTTTCAACAAGAAATTTTAAAACTCATATTAAAGCTGATAGAAACGCAAAACGTTAATTACTCAAAAATAATGAATTTGAATTTATTCCGTTATCTTACACAAGTAATTGAAGATCCAGTGACTCTTAGAACCGTCCACGAACATCAATGTAAATGTATGGAAGAATCTTCTATTTATCATAAACAGAAAGATCAAAAAAAAGAAAATAAAAAAGATGTCTATCAACAAAATGAAGACGTTGTAAGTGATTGGATAACATTATCTGCGAACGAAAAAAATTTTACGAGTCTAGAACATATTGAAATTAATGAAAAATTAAAATTACCATATGAAGGTAGACAATTATTTACTCGATGGGCACACTCATACCCTAATTTAAATGAAATTAAATCAAAAACTTTTTACATAAAGTATGATAATGAATTATCATTGATTAATAAAATCATGTTAAATAATTTTCAAAGTAAATATTTTTATCATGTAATTGATGATATTATGCATTCTTTGGAATCAAGACCTATTGAACGAGATAATCTATTAGCTATTATTTATTCGCCGATCCTTTATCTACAAAATAATTTTTCGATTGATTTTTTTGATATATGGGTTGATGAAGTTTATATCAACCAAGAATCAAGAGTTAATAAATTTTTAGCTGAAAATAGTTCAAACTTTGAACCATTTAATTATATAACTATTAAACTTTTGTATACAACAAAACTTCCGGTTAAAAAACCTGAACCTTTATGGTAACTCTTGAATTTGACCAAAAGAAAGTTACTTTTATAAACTAAAAATACATGTATTAATTAATTTAATATGACCAATTCACAATCGGTAACAGCAGTAGCAAAGTATATTCGTATGTCTCCACATAAAATCCGACGAGTGATTGATCAAATTCGAGGTCGCTCATATCAAGAAGCATTAATGATTTTAGAATTTCTACCTTATGATGCTGGTGGACCTATTTGGCAAGTAGTTCACTCTGCAGCAGCAAATGCTAAGCATAATTATGGTTTAGATAAAAAAAAACTAATTATTGAGCAAATTTTTGCCGATGAAGGACCGAAATTAAAAAGAATTCGTCCACGTGCGCAAGGACGAGCATTTAAGATTTTAAAACCAACTTGTCACATCACGGTGGTTATGAAAGAAAAAAATTAAATTATAGATTTATGCGTTTAAATTAAGAAAATTTGTATATGGGTCAAAAAACACATCCTTTGGGGTTTCGATTAGGTATTGTACAAGAACATCAGTCTGTGTGGTATGCTAATTTCAATCAATACGCTAGCATTTTAGAAGAAGATGATAAAATTCGAACTTATATAAATACAATTTCACGAGCTAATTCTATTTCAAAGGTTAAGATTTATCGAAACACATTACAAGATCAAGTTCAATTAGTTATAGAAACTGGAAAACCAGGCGTATTAGTCGGTGAATCAGGTAATGGGTTCAAAAATTTATTGAAAAATCTTAAAAAACTATTACCATCTGGACGACAATTAATAGTTAAAATTTCTGAAATTGAATTTGTTCATCGCGAAGCGAAATTATTAGCCAATTTAGTTGCTAGTCAATTAGAAAAACGTGTCGCATTTAGAAAAGCTACTAGAACTGTATTACAATTAGCGCAAAACCAACAGATAAATGGTATTAAAATTCAAGTTTCTGGTCGCTTAAATGGTGCAGAAATTGCTAGGAGTGAATGGCTTAGAGAGGGAAGGGTACCGTTACAAACTTTACGGGCTGATATTGATTATGCAACAACAGAAGCTAATACAATCTACGGCGTTTTAGGAATTAAAATTTGGCTTTTTAAAAGTGAAATTTTATCTAAATAAATAAGAGTTATTAAAACAATTTATATTTTTATTACATTAATTTGTTATGTTAAGTCCAAAAAGAACAAAATATAGAAAAGCTCATCGGGGACGTATGAGAGGAAAAGCGACACGTGGTAATGAAATTTGTTTTGGGAGTTTTGGTTTACAAGCTTTAGAACCAACTTGGATTACTTCACGTCAAATTGAAGCATCTCGACGAACAATTACGCGTTATACTAAACGTGGAGCAAAATTATGGATTCGCATTTTTCCAGATAAAAGTGTTACTGCTAGAGCTGCTGAATCACGAATGGGAGCAGGTAAAGGTGCTGTAGATTATTGGGTAGCGGTAGTGAAACCAGGAACAATTATCTTTGAAATTAGTTCCGTTCCGGAAGAAGTTGCAAAAGCTGCATTAACTTTAGCTTCTTATAAATTGCCTCTAAAAACAAAATTTATTAATAAAAACAATACTAAATAAGATATGAGTTTACCTGAAAAATATGAGCTTACCTCTGAATATGCTTACCTTCTTCCACTTCCAGGTATAGAAATCCCAGAGGCGATTATTGAAACCGAACGCAAATTATTTGATCTCCGATTCAAAAAAGCAACGCGACAAAATTTTAAATCACATGAAATAAAACGTACAAAACGTCAGTTAGCTCATTTAAGAAGTCTTTTAACACGACGGTTCATAGAGTGCCGCGGAGATAGATATGAACATTATCGCAATATCGTTAATGGTTTTTATAAAAATGAAACTGGAGAATATATTACAATTAAAAAAATTAAATATCCCTAGAGTAACTTTTACCCGTTGAGTGACGGTCTTTACACTCAGTACTATTAAATCACTATGTAATAATTAATTTAGAATTTAAGGAGTTAAAAAATGCCAGTTAAACAAGAAGTTGGTATTGTAATTAGTAATAAAATGCAAAAGACAATTGTAGTCAAAATTGAAAATAGATATCCTCATTTAATGTATGCTAAAACGTTAACTAAAACTAAAAGATATTTAGCTCACGATGAATTAGAAGAATGTAATATTGGAGATCAAGTATTAGTTCAAGAATGTCGACCCTTAAGTAAAAGAAAACGTTGGAACTTAGTTGAAATTATTTCAAAATCATCGTTAATCAGTTAAATAGTATTTTATGATTTATCCTCAAACAATTTTAACCGTAGCTGATAATACAGGTGCGAAAAAGGTCATGTGTATTCGAATATTAGGTGGAAATAAAAAATATGCTGAAATTGGTGATACTATTATTGCCGTTGTCAAAGAAGCAATTCCAAATATGCCAATTAAACGTTCTGATGTAGTCAAAGCAATCATTGTAAGAACTAAAAAAAATATCCGTCGACAAGATGGAATGTATATTAGATTTGATGACAATGCTGTAGTACTTGTTAATGCTGAAAACAATCCCCGTGGCACAAGGGTCTTTGGTCCAGTCGCCCGAGAAATTCGGGATAAAAATCTTTCAAAAATTGTCTCATTAGCTCCGGAGGTTTTATAAATGTTAAAAAAACAAAAACTTCATGTAAAAGTCGGTGATCAGGTAACTATTATTTCTGGTTTTCATAAAAATGAAACTGGAGAAATTATTAAAATAGATCTAAAAACAGGAAAAGTTATCATACAAGGAATTAATTTAAAATTTAAACATGTGAAACCAACTACCGAGAACGAAATAGGTGAAATTAAACAGTTTGAAGCTCCTATTCACCATTCAAACGTAAAAATAAATTAAAAATAAATTTCGTAATATGCTAAATCAACACTCATTAGAAGAAATTGGTGATATTCATAATTTACTTGAAGATATAAAAAAAGAATATAAGAATGGTATTAAACCAATTTTAATGAAGAATAGTCCTTCTCGATTTAAGAACCCTCATATGGTTCCGAAATTGAAAAAAATTCAAATTAATCGAGGTCTTGGATTAGCAGCGCAAAATACAACTATTTTAAAAAAAAATATTGAAGAATTCGAAAATATCACCGGACAAAAACCAATCATTACAAGATCAAAAAAAGCAATCGCAGGATTTAAGATTCGTGAAGATATGGAGTTAGGTCTAAGTGTTACGTTAAGAGGCAAAAAAATGTATGCTTTTTTAACAAAATTATTATTCTTTACATTTGCACAAATTCGTGATTTTCGTGGTTTATCTTTACGAAGTTTTGATAAAGCTGGAAATTATACATTTGGTTTGAAAGAACAGTTAATTTTTCCTGAAATAAATTATGATGATGTAGATCAAACACGAGGATTTACAATTAATATTATTTTAGAACAATCTTCTCCAAAATACCAATCCAAATCGATGGATAAAATTTTAAATGGAATGATCCTTTTCAAGTTTTTACGATTTCCATTAAATGATTGTGGATATTATGACAAATATTCTTCATTCTCAGAAGTGAGTCAGATTTGGGATAGAAAAAAACATTTAAAACGAAAACGTTGGTCACAAGAATAAATAAAAATATATTTGATAAGGATAAAATTATGGTAACCGATACTATTTCAGATATGTTAACAAGAATCCGAAATGCTAATATGGTAAAACATCAGATTGTTCAGATTCCTGTTACAAAGATGTCATTAGCTATTGCAACTATTCTAAAAGAAGAAGGATTTATTATAGATTTCGAAAATTATCAAGAAGATAATCAACCACACTTATTACTTTCATTGAAATATGTGGAAAAATCTCGAAAATCTGTAATTAGTGAAATTAAACGAGTAAGTAAACCAGGTTTACGTGTTTATGTGAATTCAAAAGAATTACCAAAAGTTTTAAATAATCTTGGAATTGCAATTATATCGACATCAAAAGGGGTAATGACAAACCTAAAAGCAAAAGAACTTGGGATTGGTGGTGAAGTATTATGTTATATCTGGTAAATAAGGAGTTTTAAAAATGTCACGTATAGGAAAATCACTCATTAATGTCCCCACTAATGTTGATGTAAATTGGGATGGTTCAGAAATTATTGTAAAAGGAAAATTTGGAACTTTACAAATAATAATTCCGGAGACAATCGATATTCAGCAAAATGAAAGTACATTAAAAGTTAGTTTAAAAAATGAAACTCGAAATCTTCGTGCATTGCATGGATTATATCGAACGCTAATAAATAATATGATTATTGGAGTTTCTGAGCAGTTTCAATTAACTTTAATTTTAAAAGGTGTAGGTTATCGAGCTACAGTTCAAGGTAAAGAAATTATTTTAAATTTAGGCTACAGTCATCCTGTTCAAATTAGTATTCCTGAAACAGTTTCTGTTGAAGTTATTAAAAATACCACAATAAATTTAAAATCATGTGATAAAGAATTATTAGGTTCATTTGCTTCAAATATACGCGCTTGGAGAAGACCAGAACCTTATAAAGGAAAAGGAATTCTCTATAAAAATGAACAGGTTCTTCGTAAAGCTGGAAAAGCTGGAAAATAAATTAGATATTTAAGTTACTTGTCTAAATTTAGACTAGTAAATTTTTCTACTTTTTTATTAGACTATAACAACTTTAGATTAAAATAAACAAAATTATGAAACTTTCTAGACGAACTTTACTAAAATTAAAAAACAAAAACAAAAAACTAAAGCCTAACAAATATAAAAAATGTAAACGTGAGGCATTACGTGGAACGGTGAAAGGAACATTAGAACGACCACGTTTATCTGTTTATCGTTCAAATGAGAATATTTACGCTCAAATTATTGATGATACAACTTCAAAAACTTTAGTAGCTTGTTCAACATTAGACCGTTCAATTAGACTTACTTTAGCGACGGGTAGCGGTTGTTATGGATCTAGACTTATAGGAGAAAAATTAGCTGAACTAAGTTTAAAAAAAAATATTACAAAAATTGTTTTTGATCGTGGCCCTTATCTATATCATGGTCGTATAAAAGCTTTAGCAGATGGAGCAAGAGCAGGTGGATTAAAATTTTAACCTCAAAATTTCAAAACAATATAGATAAATTAAATGTTATGAATACTGATTCAAAAAAAAATAAGTCAAGTAGAAAAAATACACGTAAGTCAAAATTTGTAGAACGATTAATAAAGATTAGTCGTGTTTCAAAAGTAACAAAAGGTGGTAAAAAATTAAGTTTTCGTGCTATCGTTGTAATTGGTGATGAAAATGGTACAGTTGGTGTTGGTGTTGCAAAAGCAGATGACGTAGTTAATGCTTTTAAAAAAGCAAAAGCAGATGGTCATAAAAATTTAATTGAATTACCAATTACAAAATCCTTAAGTATCCCACATAATGTCACAGGTAATTTTGGAGCATGTAAAGTAATTATGCGACCTTCGATTGAAGGTTCAGGAGTAATTGCAGGTGGAGCAGTCCGTATTGTATTAGAAGTCGCTGGTGTAAAAAATGTAATTGCAAAACAATTAGGATCAAATAATTTATTAAATAATGCAAGAGCGTCAATTTGTGCTTTACAAAATTTAACAACTAAATCACAAGTCGCAAAAATTCGTGACTTAAATTTTAAATAATTTATAAAATCTAAGAAAAGAAACTGTGAAATTTAAACTTAATTCGAAACTTATAAAACGTTTATTACCTCGTGTTTTTATTACTTCGATAATACTTTTATTTGTTCGAAGTGGTACATTTCTTCCAATTCCGGGACTCAATCATAATGATTTACAATTTGCCCTTCAACAAAACTTAGTTACGAAAAACTTAATACGCACATTTTTAGGTAATAATGTTTTTATTATTGGATTATTTACTTTAAATATTTTCCCAGCCATAAATGCAACTATTATTCTTCAATTGCTTGTTGGATTTTCACCAACATTAGCGCAACTGCAAAAGGAAGGTGATTTTCAAGGTCGGCGTGAAATTAGCCGTTTAACACGTAATATTACAGTGATTTTAGCAATTGTTCAAAGTATTGGAATTACATTATATCTTCGACCAATATTATTCAATTGGAATCTTATTTTAGCTAGTGAAATGGTTATTTGGTTAACTGCTGGAGCTATGATTGTATTATGGCTAAGTGAAGTAATTACTGAACATGGGTTAGGAAATGGTATTTCCATATTTGTTTATGCAAATATTGTTTCAAATTTGCCAAATATTATTCATAAAATTGTCGAAGAAAACAATGAAAATTCTGTGGTTCTTTCTAGTGTATCTATACTTACACTTAGTATTCTAATTCTGTTAGCATTATATGCTATTGCTTTATTGCAGAATAGTACATTAAATATTGATTTAATTTCAGCGAAACGTTTAAGTCGAGCATCAGTTCAATATGATGATTATGAAGTTGATCCATTAAGTTATCTTCCATTACGATTTAATCAATCTGGTGTGATGCCAATTATTTTAACAACGACTTTTTTAGTTATTCCAAATTATCTTGTTAATTTGGAGATATTTAGATGGTTAAATTTTCTTAATGATTTTAAATGGATTTATTGGATCGGTTATATTGTTTTAATTTTCGTTTTTAGCTCATTTTATTCTTCGATTGTTTTAAATCCGAAAGATATTTCAGATCAATTTCAAAAATCAACCGTTAAAGTTCAAGGTGTTAGACCAGGCGTTCAAACAATATTTTATTTAAAACGAGAAATTAGAAGAATTACATTAATTGGTGCAGCTTTGCTTGCATTTATAACTGTTGTTCCTAATTTTATTGAATCAACGTTAAATATTACCAGCTTAAATGGTTTAAGTACAACGTCTGTTTTAATTTTGGGAGGTGTAGTATTAGATTTAAAACGTGAGATTAGTAACATTTACTATTCAGAAGTTTATAACAGTAGATATCGATAAACTAAAAATTATTATTTAAAAATTTAAAAATGAAAGTTCGTCCTTCAGTAAAAAAAATGTGTGAAAAATGTCGAGTAATTAAACGACATGGTAAAATTATGGTAATTTGTCCGAATCCGAAACACAAACAACGTCAAGGATAATATTATAAAGGAGTTTACAAAATGGTAAGATTAGTTGGTGTAGATTTACCACGAAACAAAAAAATTGCATATGCATTAACGTATATTCATGGAATTGGCCTTACGTCTGCAGAAAAAATTATTAAAATTGCAGATATTGATTCAAATACCCGAGTTTATGATTTAACAACAGAACAAGCAGTCTCGTTACGTCAAACCTTAGAAAATGCTAATTTAAAATTAGAAGGTGATCTAAGAAGATTTAATGGTCTAAATATTAAACGATTAAACGAAATAAACTGTTATCGAGGAAAACGACATAGAAACAGTTTACCAGCTAGAGGTCAACGAACTCGAACAAATGCGCGTAGTCGACGTGGATCTAAAAAGACTGTTACGGGTAATAAACAATAATTTTATACTAGCATTATATTCATTTGAAATTTTTATATGCCACAAATATCTAGAAAATCAACAATTAGAAAAGATAAAAGTAGTTTAAGAAATGGTGTTGTTCATATTCAATCAACATTTAATAACACAATTGTAACTATTACAAATATAAATGGTGACACAATCTCATGGGCTTCAGCTGGAAGTTCAGGATTTAAAGGAGCACGAAAAAGTACACCTTTTGCTGCTCAAACAGCTGCAGAAAAAGCAGCCCTACAAGCAGCAACCATTGGAATAAAAAGTGTTGACATTTTAGTTAAAGGGCAAGGATCAGGTCGTGAAACTGCAATTAGAGCTATTGAAGGAGCAGGATTAGAAATAACATCGATTCAAGATATTACAGCTGTCCCACATAATGGATGTCGACCTCCCAAACGTCGACGTGTTTAGAGTTTAATCTTTGAAAATAAAATGATAAATAACATTTCAATAAAATGCCTTAAATCTGACAAGATCGAATCAGGGGCTTGTCATGGACAATTTTTAATAAATTCTTTAAGATCTGGCCAAGGAATCACTATTGGAAATCAATTACGACGAGTGCTTTTAAATGATTTAGGTGGAGTAGCTATTACTGCCATTCGAATAGCTGGAGTAAGTCATGAATTCTCAACTATTCCAGGGGTTCGTGAAGATATTCTTGAAATTTTATTAAATTTAAAAGGAGTAGTTTTAAGTAGTAATACAGAATCACCTCAGTTTGGTCGTTTAAAAATTCAAGGACCAATAGTGGTTACAGCTGATTTAATTCAATTACCATCAAATCTAGAACTTGTAAATCCAAATCATTATCTTATGACAATTTCAACGGCTAATGTAATTGAAATTGAGTTTAAATTTGAATATGGTGTGGGCTACAAATTAACATCCCAAACATTTTTAGAAGAAGATGAAAATTATTTACAACTTGATTCAGTCTTTATGCCTGTTCAAAAAGTTGATTTTAAGATAGAAAATGTTTATGATAATGAAAATAACATAACAGAACGGTTATTTTTAGATATTTGGACAAATGGTAGTATTTCGCCAAATGAAGCACTTAAGTCAGCAGCGCAAGTCACTATTGATTTATTTAGTTTATTAATTAAAGAGAAACAGGTAACTAAAATTAATAAATTAAAACCAGAAATTCAATCTATAAGTATAGAGCCATATACTAATATAGCAATTGAAGAATTACAATTATCAGTCCGAGCATACAATTGTTTGAAAAAAGCTCAGATAAATACAGTTGGAGATTTATTACAGTATTCACCCGAAAAACTTCAAGAACTTAAAAACTTTGGTCGAAAGTCATCCATAGAAGTTTTTTCGACCTTAAAAAATAAATTAGGTATTATTTTAAAATAATGCTTACGTAAGCTTATTTTTAGTTATTAAAAAAAAATATGAACTCATTAAATAAAACATTCTTACCAACTAAAAATTATAAGAACCGTAATTGGTATCTTATTGATTGTGACGGACAAACATTAGGTCGCCTAGCAACTATGATTTCAGGTTTACTTAAAGGTATAAATAAACCACAATATCACCCATCTGTAGACACAGGAGACTATATAATTTTAATTAACGCAGATTCTATTATTTTAAATGAAACAAGTAAACATTATCTTGTTTCTACTCCAGGTAGACCAGGTAGTTCATTAAAAATTCGAAATGTCATAGATTCTCTACCACAATTAGCAATTGAACAAGCAGTTAAAAGAATGTTATCACAAACAGAAGCAAAAAGATTGATGAGAAGACTGAAAATCTATAATGATGATAATCATGTTCATCAAGCACAAAATCCTATAAAAATTGATGTCATGGATTTATATTCAAGTATTCAAATAACTCAATAATAATACGAAATACTTATGACAAAGTTAATTTTTCAAAAAACTGATATTGGACTTGGAAAACGAAAACAAGCTGTTGCAAGAGTTTTTTTAGTGCCAGGTAAAGGAGACGTTACAATTAATAAAATTTCTGGAAATAAATATTTACAATATAATGATACATATTTAGTAGATATTTGGAGACCGTTAAAAGTTGTCAAACTTGAGACAGAATTTGATATTATTGCATTTGTAAAAGGTGGTGGTCTTACTGGACAAGCCGACGCAATTCAATTAGGTGTTGCAAGACAATTATGTAAAATTAATGAACAACATAGAATAAGTTTAAAACCACATGGATTTTTAACTCGTGATTCACGAATTAAAGAACGTAAAAAATATGGTTTACGAAAAGCAAGAAAAGCTCCTCAATATTCAAAACGTTAAATTTTTATTAGAAAAATATTATGGTGAGAACGAATTTAATTTACCAAGCAACTCCTAATACATGGTTTTCAAATACATCTATTTTATGTAATGGGAAACCTTTAGGTGTCGTTGGTTCAACGAAACCTGAACTTCAAGTTGATATGTGGTTAGCAAATAATTCATTTTATATAAAATCACGGATTATGATTGATAGTGAAGGATGAGTTGAAAGATTCATGAAAAAATATGACTTAAATTCAAATGATCAATAACATATTTAAAAATACTTTAAAACTCTTATGCCAACTATACAGCAATTAGTTCGTTCAAGACGTATCAATATTAAAAAGAAAACAAAATCACCCGCTCTTGTAAATTGTCCACAAAGACGAGGAGTTTGCACACGAGTTTATACAACAACACCAAAAAAACCAAACTCTGCTATTCGAAAAGTTGCTCGAGTTCGGTTAACGTCTGGTTTTGAAGTAACAGCTTATATTCCTGGTATTGGACATAATTTACAAGAGCATTCAGTTGTTTTGATTCGAGGTGGTCGAGTAAAAGATTTACCAGGTGTACGATATCATATTGTCCGAGGGGCATTAGATACGGGAGGTGTTAAAGATAGAAGACAAGGTCGTTCTAAATATGGTGTTAAAAAACCAAAAGCTTAATAAATAATGACTTATTAAATGAAATAAAAATATTCAATAACTATATTTTATGTCACGTAGAAATATTTCAAAAAAACGTTTTCCAGAAACTGACTCGATCTATAATAGTTATTTAGTTAGTTTACTTATTACACGAATTTTAAAATCAGGAAAGAAAACAATTGCAAAAAAAATTGTATATGAGGCATTTGAAATTATTAAAAATAAAACAAATGAGGATCCATTAAAAATATTTGAAGCAGCAATTAAAAAAGCTAGTCCTGTTGTTGAAGTTAAAGCAAGAAGAATTGGTGGATCTACTTATCAAGTACCTATCGAAGTTAGTCGATTTCGAGCAACAAATTTATCATTAAGATGGATTATTCAGTATTCTAAACAAAGAGTTGGAAGAAGTATGTCTATCAAGTTAGCAAATGAAATTATTGACACCGCAAACGAAATTGGTAATACTATTAAAAAAAAAGAAGAAACTCATAAAATGGCTGAAGCAAATAAAGCTTTCGCACATTTTAGATATTAATTTTACTTAAAATTTAAGAACGATCTCGCTACAAGCTAAAAATTTAATTGTAATTTTTTAAAACTTAAAGGAATTTTATAATGGCACGTGAAAAATTTGAACGTACAAAACCACATGTTAATATAGGAACGATTGGTCATGTTGACCATGGTAAAACAACATTAACTGCAGCAATTACAGCTACTTTATCATTAGAAGGTAACGCAGTATTCAAAGGTTATGCTGATATTGATGGAGCACCAGAAGAACGTGCTCGTGGAATTACGATTAATACAGCACATGTAGAGTATGAAACAGAAAATCGTCACTATGCACATGTAGATTGTCCAGGACATGCTGATTATGTTAAAAACATGATTACAGGAGCAGCACAAATGGATGGTGCTATTTTGGTTGTTTCAGCGGCTGATGGACCAATGCCCCAAACACGTGAGCATATTTTATTATCGAAACAAGTAGGTGTTCCTGATATCGTTGTATTTTTAAATAAACAAGATCAAGTCGATGATGATGAATTACTAGAATTAGTTGAATTAGAAGTTCGTGAATTATTATCCGCTTATGATTTCCCAGGTGATGATATCCCAATTTGTCCAGGTTCAGCATTACAAGCAATTGAAGCGATTACAGCAAATCCAAGTTTAAAACGTGGTGAGAATCCATGGGTTGATAAAATCTTTGCATTAATGGATGCTGTTGATGAGTATATCCCGACACCTGTACGTGACACAGAAAAGACCTTTTTAATGGCAATTGAAGATGTATTTTCAATTACTGGACGTGGAACTGTGGCAACGGGTCGTATCGAACGAGGAATTGTAAAAGTAGGTGAAAGTGTTGAGGTTGTTGGGGTAGGTGAAACACAAACAACAACTATTACTGGAATTGAAATGTTCCAAAAAACTTTAGACGAAGGTTTTGCTGGAGATAATGTAGGAATTTTATTACGTGGTGTTACTCGTGAAGATATTGAACGTGGTATGGTATTATCTAAACCTGGGACAATTACTCCACATACAGTATTTGAATCAGAAGTATATGTTTTAACAAATGATGAAGGTGGTCGTACAACACCATTCTTTACAGGTTATAGACCACAATTCTATGTTCGAACAACTGATGTGACAGGTGCAATTACAGCTTTTACAGCGGATGATGGATCAACTGTTGAGATGGTATTACCAGGTGATCGAATTAAAATGACAGCTGAATTAATTTATCCTGTTGCAATTGAAGATGGTATGAGATTCGCAATTCGTGAAGGTGGTCGAACTATTGGTGCAGGTGTAGTTTCTAAAATTGTTAAATAATTAAAAATTTTTATGGAAAACAAACCAAATGAAAGAATTCGTATAAGATTAGAATCTTTTAATCATGAACTTTTAGTTTCTTCATGTCAAAAAATAACACAAACTTTAAACTCAATTTCATTAGATTCAATTGGAATGGTAACCTTACCTACTTCAAAAAGAATTTATTGTGTTTTACGGTCGCCACATGTTGATAAAGATTCACGGGAACACTTTGAGATTCGGATTCATAAACGAATCTTGGAAATTTATTACGATCCTGAAGTATCTATTGTAGATTTATTATCAAATATGGAATTAGATTCTGGAGTATTTTGTTCTATTTCTCTATAGTAATCGAATTTTATAGAAATTCTTTCTAATTAATACTAATCATTTGAAAGAGTTTTATTGATTTGCAGTTAATAGATATTGAAGGTATATCATTAATTTGATGATATACCTTCAATATCTATTAAAACATAGATTCTAATAAATAGTTTTGTAAATATACTAGTAAAAGTAACACTAATTTTTGATAATTGAATGTATAAAACATCCAATATGATGCCATCCATGATTAATAATCATTTTAAATGAGATCAATTAATGTTTTTTTTATAATTTTTTTGAATAAATGAATAAAAAGTTTCAATGATGTTAAATTTAGGACTGTTTATATATTATATTATTTTAATAAGATTATAATATAAAGCTATTAATTAATTTTTGAGAGTAGATTTTATTGAGTTATCATGTAGAGTCATAATTTGTAAATGTATAATCTATTATAAATATAGTACATTCTAAAATTTAATAAATGAAAATTATTCTTTTAATAGTTCTAGAAGAACTATTAAAAAATAATTAAATAATATCGGCTTTTTTTAATAAATTAAAAACAGTCTTCGTAGGTTTTACTCCATACTCCAACCATTTTTCAATTTTAGTAACATCAAAATGACATTGTTTTGATATAGGATTGTAATAACCCACTTCTTCTACTGGTCGACCGTCTCGTCGAGAACTATTTTCCATAACAACTAATCTATACGATGGAGCACGTTTTCTTCCAATTCTTTTTAATCTTAATTTTAACATAATAATAACTAGATAATATATAATAATTTACTCTATTATCGTCGAGAATAATATTCAATTACAAGTAATTCGTTAAGTTGTAGTTGAACATCATCACGATCACAATAATCTAAAACAATTGCTTCTAATTTGGAATCATCAAATTTCAAGTTAGTAGGTATTTCATTCCGTTGATTTACTTTAATATTATTAGTAACCAAATTTTTCGAAGTCGTTTTTTCTTTTACACTAATTATATCATTTAGTCGACATTGAAAACTTGGAATGTTAATTACTTTTTTATTCACTACAATATGACCATGGTTTACTAACTGACGAGCTTGAGCAATACTTTTTGCAAACCCTAGCGTAAAACAAAGTGTATCTAATCTCATTTCTAATAATTGGAGTAAGATTAAACCAGTAACACCTTTTCTTCGACGTGCTTCTTTAACATATCTAAACAACTGATTTTCGGTTAATCCGTAATTAAACTTTAGTTTTTGTTTTTCATTTAAACGAATACCGTACTCAGTTGGTTTTTGATTTTTATTATCAGAAGTTGGAGATTTTCCAGGAGGTAGTGTTTTTCTTGATTGTTTTGTTGTTAAACCTGGTAATGTAACTTTTTTACCGAACCGTCTAATGATTCTTAATCGTGGACCCCGATAACGTGACATAAATTAATTTTAATTATAAATAATTTTTTGTAAATACTTAAACATTTTAAAATCAATAAGGGCGAATGACCGGAATTGAACCGGCGAATGGCGGAATCACAACCCACTGCCTTAACCACTTGGCTACACCCGCCATATTGTCTTGACTAATAGTTTATCAGTTTTTAGTATAAGATGTCTAGTCAACTAAATAAAAAATTTATGACACAAATCAAAAACTTTTTTCTTAATAATGAAAAATATGTTATTAATCATCATATTAACTTACATGATCTCATAACATATTTCAACTATAATGAAAGTCTTTTAGTATTGGAATATAATAAAGTGATCTTTGATAAGACACATTGGAAAAACACTTTTGTCAAACATTTGGATGAAATTGAAATAGTCACTATTGTTGGAGGAGGTTAATTCTATAATTTTTATAAAGTTATTACCCGACAAATTTAATTGTTAAGAATGCATCTTGTATATGTAAAAAAGTTTTTTTTTTAATCAAAGTAGTTAAAAATCTTTAACTATAAAATTCTTAAAACTAAATATTTTGGTTTTAAAAATATTTTTAATTCGCTTTCGTAAATACTAAACCATTTGTTTCTCCGTATCTTTCCATAAATCGTATGAATCTATCCCATGCTTCAGGACTTTTCATAATATAGATTGATTCAATTGCTTCAGGTCTTCCATTAATAAATTTTGCGTTTACATTTCTCGTTTCTAATATACCTTCTTTATCAATTAGATACATTCCAGTAATTTCACCTTCTCTAGTTGTACGTTTATCTAAAATATTCGGATTTTTAAATACAAATGTTGCTGTTCCAGTACTTCCATCTCGTGACCGGGTTAAGCGAACGTCTGGTAAAATTTTTTCATTTAAACCTCTTATAAATTGGATTTTAGCTTCCATATTTTTACCTTCTATCAATATTAATAATTTGTTAGAATTAGTCCTAATATTTATTATGTAAGTTATTTGATATAAAACTAATTTTTTGAACTGGGATGGTAGGATTTGAACCTACGAATGGCGGAGTCAAAGTCCACAGCCTTACCACTTGGCGACACCCCAAAATACTGATAGTAATTCTAAGAATATAAAACTATTAAATTGGGCAAGAAGGGATTCGAACCCCTGACACCGTAGGTCGTAACCACGTGCTCTAGTCCACTGAGCTACAAGCCCAAGATATGCTTTTAAATAATAAGTATACGATAAATATAGTAATTAAGTAAAGCAATAAAATAAATAGAATTCTACTTTAAGCTTGCCTAAATTATCTTTAGTGGATTAAAGTATAATTTCAAAGATTTTTTATAAAGAATAATACCAAATTGTAAAATAATTGAATATGGCTAAAAAAATTTTGTATCAAGATGATGCTAGACGTGCTTTAGAAAGAGGAATGGAAATAATGGTTGAAGCTGTTTCTGTAACATTAGGACCAAAAGGTCGAAATGTTGTATTAGAAAAAGTATACGGATCACCTCAAATTGTAAATGATGGAGTTACAATTGCAAAAGAAATTAACTTAACTGATCATATCGAAAATACTGGTGTTTCATTAATTCGACAAGCTGCTTCAAAAACTAACGATGTTGCTGGAGATGGTACAACAACAGCTACTGTTTTGGCATATGCAATGGTTAAGGAAGGGTTGAAAAACGTTGCTGCAGGTGCAAATCCAATTGCGATTAAACTTGGTATGGAAAAAGCCACACAATATTTAGTAACTCAAATTAATGAGTTTGCTCAACCTGTTGAAGATATTCAATCGATTCAACATGTTGCGTCCATTTCTGCTGGTAATGATGAAATAATTGGTTCACTTATTGCCGATGCATTGGCAAAAGTTGGAAAAGAAGGTATTATATCTCTTGAAGAAGGAAAAGGAGTTACAACAGAACTTGAAATTACTGAAGGAATGAAACTAGAAAAAGGATTTATTTCTCCTTATTTTATTACGAATACTGATAAAATGGAAGTTTCTTACGATAATCCTTATATTCTTTTAACTGATAAAAGAATTACATTAGTTCAGCAAGATTTATTACCAATTTTAGAACAAATAACGAAAACAAAGCGACCACTTCTTATTATTGCAGAAGATGTCGAGAAAGAAGCTCTAGCAACACTAATATTAAATAAATTACGTGGAATTGTGAATGTTGTAGCTATTCGAGCTCCAGGATTTGGTGAATTACGTAAACAAATGTTAGCGGATATCGCTATTCTAACAGGTGGTACTGTTATTACACAGGATGCCGGACTAAGTTTGGAAAATATTCAACTTGATTTATTAGGTCAAGCTCGTCGAATTATTGTTACTAAAGAAGGAACTACAATTGTCGCATCAGGTCAAACATTAAATGAAATCAAGGTTCGATGTGAACAATTACGAAAACAAGCTAATATTGCCGATACATCTTATGAAAAAGAAAAATTACAAGATCGAATAGCGAAATTATCTGGTGGAATAGCTGTTATTAAAGTTGGAGCTGTAACTGAAACAGAAATGAAAGATAAAAAATTAAGATTAGAAGATGCCATCAATGCAACTCGAGCAGCAGTTGAAGAAGGTATTGTTCCTGGTGGTGGAGCGACATTAGCTCATTTATCTGAAAATCTTGTTAATTGGTCAAAGACAAATTTAAAAGAAGATGAATTAATTGGGGCAATGATTATATCTCGAGCAATTTTAGCTCCATTACGTCGAATTGCTGAAAATGCAGGCATTAATGGTCCAGTAGTTCTTGAAAAAGTTCAACAACAAGAATTTGAAGTTGGCTACAATGCCGCACATAATACTTTTGGAAATATGTATGAAGAAGGTATTGTAGATCCTGCTAAAGTTACACGTTCTGGGTTACAGAATGCAACTTCGATTGCAAGTATGATTTTAACTACTGAATGTATTATTGTTGATGATTTATCAATCTAAATTAAAAATAAATCTTTCTTTTAAGTAAGATTTATTTTTAATTCATTAATTAATATACAATAGTATTCAATATACTTTATAATTTTTTAAAGGGGCATAAATAGGTATCGTGAAAATTTCGATGCATATTCCAAACAAAGTCATAGCAACTAACGATTCTATTAAATTAGCAATCGGATTTCCGCAATAAATTGCTGAACAATGTGAATTAGGAACCAAAGTTGCGGAGGTAAGTCTAGGTGTCACACTAGCTGATAAAGGAACTTATGAAGTAATTGATGCGGTTGCATGCCAGGACGGCCCATGTGCAATAATTTCAAGTATTGGGTTGTGTGCTGATTGTCTCCAAATTATAGTCTCCTTCATTCCAGGTCCAAATGTGACAATGGTAGTTACTCAGCCTGTATCATTGTTCTGTAAAGGATTTGTAGGTTTGTACAAAAGAAATGGACTGCCCTGGAAGTGTTAATGAAAAATTGTCTTATATCAAAACAAAAAAAATTATTAATCATGTTACGAATAAAATTTATGGAAAAAGGTATGAATTCTCAAAGAAAAATAAAGAAATATTCATTCATAGCATTAAGTTTACTATTAATATCAAAAATAATTTATTTGAAGCGAGTCAATCTAGTTTTATTAATTAAGAAGTCATTAAAAATACTTAGATTTCTTTTTATCATAACTCGGAGTATAATAGATAATTCTGACGCTTTTTCTCCAATGATTATAGTGGATCCAATTACATATAAATTATATCGTGCAATTAGTAATAAAATTATTCTGTAAAGAATTTTTTATCGTATTATATATATATATTGTTTTTTATACAAAGAATATAATATATATATATAATAATAGTTGATAATCTATTGTTAGTGATTCAGTTTCTATACTGTATTAATGAAATAAAATTCTAAAATAAGCTACCAGAAGGGACAGCTTCACCAAATACAAGGATTTCTAGAGGCTCAGCAAGCAGATCTAACCCTTTTCGTGGGCCAGTATAAACAAATGAAATCCATTTAACAGCGGTTTTAATTTTTGAAAATTGTTTTACGGTTGCAAATCCACCGATTATAGCGGTCGCGTACACGGGCGCACAAGTTAAAACAGCTAGTTTACAGGCAGCGGATGGTAAGTCTTCAGAACTGACATCCTTGAGACATTGCTTAACTGCTTTAAAGCACGTTAAAGCTAGTGGAGTTCCTGACAAAACATTCTTCCCGATCACATAACTGGTTTTCAGTACGTGCTTGATAAGTGGCATATTATAGTTTTTGTAAAGTAAATAGTTTTAAAAGGGGGTTCCCACGCCCGATCGATGGGCACTCGCACTGGATTTGAACCAATAATCTAAAATGATAGATGCCAGAAGATATGAAGCTTCACGAGCAAAATATAGATTATCTAAAGAATTTTTTATCGTATTATATATATATTGTTTTTTATACAAAGAATATAATATATATATAATAATAGTTGACAATTTATTGTTAGTGATTCAGTTTCTATACTGCGTTAATAAGCCAATCCTAAACTCCTAGTCGTCTCTGCTCCTAAATATACTCGAACACTTAGAAAATCAGTAGGACAGGCTGTTTCGCATCGCTTACAGCCAACACAATCTTCAACACGTGGTGATGAAGCAATTTGGCCTGATTTACACCCATCCCATGGAACCATCTCTAATACATCAGTAGGACATGCACGTACACATTGTGTGCAACCAATACACGTGTCATAAATTTTTACAGTGTGAGACATAAAAAATTATCCTTTTTTTTTTTTAAAAACTTGGTAAAAATAAAATTTATTAAATAATTAGAATCTACCGATCGTTATTCTAATTTATACTTCTTTTTTGATTCCTATTGAGTAATAGATTATCAAAACTAGGTATTTTATTATCTTGATAATCTTTGAACTTGTTGGATAGCTAAACGGCCAATATTATATAATGCCCACGATGCTGCAACCAATAATGGTGTAGCAATCACAATTAAACGAGTATCCATAAATAAAAATCCTTTATATATAACTTTAAAAATTTATAAAATAATACCTTATTACTATATTATTATATCTTAATAGTATACATAAAATATAAAAAATTGAATAGTTATCTCAGATTTTAAAACAGAAAGTTTATAAAGAAAATTAATGTTTAGTCAATTAATTTTTTGCTAAATAAAAAATGAAAAATTTTTAATTTTGTTGAAATCTGGAGCTTCTCTTAAGAATATTATAAATTAATTATCATATATAAAATTACGCTAAAATATTCTAATAATATTTCTGATAAAACTTGTTTGCAGTTATTTTTAATTTTTTGTCTTATTTTTCGAATCTTCATGCATAAAATTTAAGAAATTAAATTATTTTACTTTTGCATTTTTTTTTAAATTGGTATATTCTGGTGTGTATATATTAAAGTACTAGGCGATATGGCCAAGTGGTAAGGCAGTGGATTGCAAATCCTCTATCCCCAGTTCGAATCTGGGTGTCGCCTTGTAACAAAAATTTGTTTTGTTAATAACTTTTTGGTTTTAGTATGAAATTTTGTTAAATACTATATAAAGAAAGTTAAAATTAAATTTTTAATAATATTACTTTATAAATTTAAACTATTATATTGCGTTATCGATGTTTTTCTGTTACAATATCTTTTAACATTAGGGAATGTGGTGAAATTGGTAGACACGACGGACTTAAAATCCGTTGCTGTAAAAGGCGTGGGGGTTCAAGTCCCCCCGTTCCCAGTCAAAGTTAAAAATTGTGACTAATATTCTAGATTATTATGACATTGAAAAAAAATACTGAAATATAATACCAAATCATTGAGTTAAAATTTTAATCATTGATAACACACTTATATAAAGTATTCTTTTTTAATTTTAGTCGTAATTTTAAATTTTGTTAAAGAAAAATAGTTTATAGAGTTATAAGAGTTTCTTCTTAGTTGTACAATTACATTTAACAAACTAAACATTTGGGAATATTTATAGTAAATAAAAAATTTTATGACAGCAACTTTAGAAAGACGCGAAAGCGTTTCAGTATGGGAACGTTTCTCTGCTTGGATTACTAGTACAGAAAACCGTTTATATATCGGTTGGTTTGGTTGTTTAATGTTCCCTACATTATTAACAGCTACTTCTTGTTACATCATTGCGTTCATCGCAGCACCTCCTGTTGATATTGATGGTATCCGTGAGCCTGTAGCAGGTTCTTTATTATACGGTAACAACATTATTACTGGTTCAGTTATCCCTAGTTCTAACGCTATCGGTATGCACTTCTACCCAATCTGGGAAGCAGCTTCTATCGACGAGTGGTTATACAATGGTGGTCCTTACCAATTAGTAGTATTACACTTCTTATTAGGTGTAGCTTCTTACATGGGTCGTGAGTGGGAATTATCTTACCGTTTAGGTATGCGTCCTTGGATCTTCGTAGCATTCTCAGCTCCTGTAGCTGCGGCTTCTGCAGTATTCTTAGTATACCCAATTGGACAAGGTTCATTCTCTGATGGTATGCCTTTAGGTATCTCTGGTACATTCAACTTCATGCTTGTATTCCAAGCTGAGCACAACATCTTAATGCACCCATTCCACATGGCTGGTGTTGCTGGTGTATTTGGTGGTTCTTTATTCTCAGCTATGCACGGTTCATTAGTAACATCTTCTTTAATCCGTGAAACTACGGAAAACGAATCTACTAACAATGGTTACAAATTCGGACAAGAAGAAGAAACTTACAACATCGTTGCAGCACACGGTTACTTTGGTCGTTTAATCTTCCAATATGCTTCATTCAACAACTCTCGTGCTTTACATTTCTTCTTAGCTTTATGGCCAGTTTTAGGTATCTGGTTAACTGCTATGGGTATTAGCACAATGGCATTCAACTTAAACGGTTTCAACTTCAACCAATCAGTTGTAGATTCTCAAGGTCGTGTTATTAACACATGGGCTGACATCATCAACCGTGCTGATTTAGGTATGGAAGTAATGCACGAACGTAACGCACATAACTTCCCATTAGATTTAGCTTCAGGTGAAGTATTACCAGTAGCTTTAACAGCTCCAGCTGTTAACGGTTAATTTTTTAATCGAAGTTTAAAATTAAAATTTAAGAGTTTTAAAACTCTTAAATTTTAATCAAATATATATTCCATAAGAAAATTATAGTATCGTTAGATAATCAAATTTTTAGTAAAACTGTTTTTAAAAACGTTATTTAAAATCGTAAGAAGATTTATGTATTTTATTTTAGCTATAGATCTGAGTATTGGATATTAGGTGTTTCTTATAAAGCAATATTAAGGTATTTAAAATTATGGTATTAGCACTTGCTAAAGATTCATAAATAATTGGTCCGACAACGACTAAAATGATTAGTAAAGCTTTTTGCTTGAGCTCTGTGCTTGGGGTAGATGGCTTTATGGTGGAGGCTAAAAAGATTTTTAAGAATTTTATATAACTAGGTGTTTGTAAAATAATTTCAAAAATATTTCTAAAACAATGTACTTCCTCGGATATTTTTTTACTTAAAAATGCATTTTTTTCATAGTAGGTATAATTAAATCAATTATCAATGGAAGTAATCCGTTGGCCGCTAGTGAAATAATGTCTTCTGGTAGGTTTATTTCGAAGATCTCTCATCTTCAGTACTAACTCTTTATATATTATAATTATGTCATTAACACATAAAATGTAATACAGTAACTTTTAAAATAAAAAATTTCTGTCAGTGTAATTTTATTAAGGATTATTAATAGAAAAAATTAAAAGCAATTACATACAACAATAATGTAAACTTTAATTAATTTGTTTTTTGATATATTGAAATCAAACATTGATAATACAATTTATTCTCTCACAAACATTTTAAATCCATTTTATTATTGTGATATTCTACAGTAACTTAACAGATAATTTTATACTTTTGATATGGATCTCTTACACTTTTAATGATATGTTAACATAAATTAAAAAAAAGTATCGGTCTTTGGTGTCAGTAAAATATGGGTCCTTTTTTCAACAGTTCTCATAGGATTCTTTAGTAAGACTAAGAGAAAAGTCGAATATCTATGGATTTAAGTATATCGAAATGGTTCTAATTATAGCTTCGACTAATACAGAATAAGTAACCAGGCTAATGATGGAGTATAACAATCAATCATAGTCAATATGATAGTCCTGCTTAATATTGATTCTATTTTAGATTAGTTTTAATGTCTATCCGCAAACAGATACTTAACTCTTGTTCCAATTAAATTTAACATTTTAACCTTCAATAATAGTAAGAATAATCTTCGATAATTTCGTGTTTTTTAGTAGTGAAAAGACGATTTTAGTTCACACAGCAGTTGAAACCAATGTTTTGAAAAGTATATGTAGTTCAATTCATAAAGATATTAAAGTAAATGTTATTTGAAACTCAGTATCTATTTCTCTGATTAACTTGATTATAAGAATTTAAAATAAAGCTATTTTAATCACTAACTTCTATAACTTTTTTGATTACTACCAGAGTTACTTTATTTGATTATGGTTTTGAGTTTAGTCTTTAGAAAGAATTGGCTTGCTTTAAGAATTTTTTACTTCTTTTTCATTAGTCAGTATTATCTAATTTGGATTTGGTTTATAAAATTCAGTTGTAAAAGTTTCGCTGAAATTTAAGTTCGAAAATAATTAGATTTTTTCAAATTTTGTTTTTTTGGATGTAGAATTTGTACAATAAAGAAATATTCGAAAACTTTGGCATTGAACTATTTTCCCAGGAGGTGTCCCTCCAAGTATCTTCGTCGATTTATAACGTTTCACAACTGAGTTCGAGATGGATCAGTGTGGTTCCGCTTAATACACTAAAAACACCAAAGCAAAAATAGTTACTAAATTTATTTAGTAACTATTAGTTTATTTTAAAATTCAAGTCCTCGGTCTGTTAGCACATCTCAGCTCATGTATTACTACACTTATACTTAATGCCTATTAAACGGTTAGTCTTACCGTGACCTTACTCACTTACGTGATGAGAATACTTATCTTGAGGTGGGCTTCCCACTTAGATGCTTTCAGCGGTTATCCACTCCACACATAG
>Ga0308017_1000036_pt1 | contig 41956 bp, 26 predicted proteins | sample Neamet280_FD_203145 | JGI IMG/M metagenome (GOLD analysis project Ga0308017, IMG submission 203145) | Marine microbial communities from water near the shore, Antarctic Ocean - #280 | ecosystem: Environmental > Aquatic > Marine > Unclassified | place: Southern Ocean | collected 2014-10-01
AAGAACAGTATTCATGAGTTATTATCTATCGAAAGTTAACCTTTCACCAGCGTGGTTGCCGCGCTCCGTTAAAATTTTCTGCCCGTCCCAAACCCTAACGCCATTCACCCAAGTTCCAATTACTCTAGACTTAAATTTCGCGCCTGTAAAAGGTGACCAACCACATTTGTACATAATATTATCGCCAGTAACAGTCCATTCGGCATCTGGATTTACGAGGACAAGATCAGCTTTATAACCCTCCCTGATATAACCCCTGTCTTCTAGTTTAAAACACTCTGCCACCCTGTGAGCCATAAGGTCCACCACCTTTTCTACAGATAAAACCCCTTCGTGCACCATCTCTAACATAGCTGGTAATCCGTGCTGAACTAATGGTCCTCCCGAAGGTGCCTGGAAGTATGAGTTGTTCTTTTCTTCACTAGTATGAGGTGCGTGATCTGTGGCGATGACGTCAATGCGGCCGTCTAATAATGCGGCTCTAATTGCCTCCCTATCGCTAGCGGTTTTAACGGCCGGATTCCATTTAATGTGAGTCCCTTTAGTTGCGTAATCCGCATCGGTAAACCACAAGTGATGAATACACGCTTCTGCTGTCAGCATCTTTTCAGACAAGGGCTTATTTCCATCGAACAGGGCTAGCTCTTTAGCTGTGGATATATGTAAGATATGCAATCTAGTCCCCACCTTAGCTGCTAGTTCCGCAGCCTTAGAAGAGCTTCTGTAGCAAGCCTCTTCAGACCTAATAAGATGATGCTGATCCATAGGCACGGTTTCTCCCCACCTCTGCTTAGCGGCGGCCATATTCGCTCTTATCACTGACTCTTCCTCACAGTGCGTAGCCACAAGCGTAGGGCTTTCTTTGAAAATACCCTCTAATATTTTCTCCTCATCGACAAGCATATCGCCCGTTGATGAGCCCATAAAGACCTTAACCCCACAAATACGTTTAGCATCAGTCCTTAAGACTTCTTCTAGATTGTTATTACTAGCACCCATAAAGAAGCTATAGTTAACCACGCTTACTTCATCTGCCCTCTCATACTTGTCCTCGAGAAGTCGTTGAGTTAGTGCCTGCGGAACGGTGTTCGGCATCTCCATGAAGGAAGTAATACCTCCAGCTGCTGCTGCTGCTGACTCAGTCGCGATCTCAGCTTTGTGAGTCAAACCCGGCTCACGAAAGTGTACCTGGTCGTCTATCCATCCCGGCATTAACCAGAATCCATTTGCTTCAACCACATCAGCACCATCACAAGCTAGGTTCTGACCGATCTTTTCGATTTTATCTCCAACTACGAGCACGTCTCCTACAATTACCTGACCTTCGTTTACAATGTGTGCTTGGCAGAATAGTGTTGATTTAATCATAGTTAAAATTACTTAGTAAGATTAAAGAAAAACCTCATCTTCAAGACCCCTAAAAAAGCTTCGTTAAAAATATCCATGCTCATTTTAGATACGCCTAATACTCTATCGCAAAAACTAATGGGAACTTCAACAATTTTATATCCTTTCTTTTTTGCTCGAAACTTCATTTCAATTTGAAAGGCATATCCTATAAACTGAACATCATCTAAATCGATTGCCTCTAGGACCTCTCTTCTGTATGCGACGAAGCCGGCCGTGCTGTCTTTAACCCCTAACCAAAGCACCATATTTACATAAAGCGATGCACCTCGGCTGATAAACTTCCGTGTCCATGGCCAGTTCACCACACCACCACCTTTTACATATCTAGACCCTACCGTTACCCCTGCTCCACCTTCAGCACAAGGCACCCTCAAGCGAACTAAGTCGTTAGGATCGTGTGAGAAGTCACAATCCATCTCAAAGATAATCTCGTAAGACTTCTCAAGCGCCCATTTAAAACCCGCGATATATGCAGTGCCTAAACCGAGTTTTCCCGATCTCTCCAGTATAAATATTCTGTTGGGAAATCTCTCGGCAACTTCTTTTACTAATGCCGCTGTTCCATCGGGAGATCCGTCATCAACCACAAGGACATCGAAAGGATACTCAAGCGACATAACGGCGTCGAGCATGCTGACAACGTTTTCCTTCTCGTTATAAGTCGGTATAATAACTAAGCAATCACTCATGCTTTTATGTAGTCATTCTAAGAATGCTAAGCTCCTGTTCTGTGACGTGCTTCCACTCTCCTCTTGGAACATCCTTCTTAGTTAAACAGGCAAAAACAACCCTATCTAATTTCGTAACCTTGTATCCAAAGTGCTCGAAGATTCTCTTTACAACTCTATTACGCCCAGAATGTATTTCTAGTCCTATTTGTCTAGGATCGTCCTTAACGAAGTTAGCCTTATCGACTTTAATGAACTTATCATCGAGCAAGAAACCCTCTAGCATTGCTGTTAGGTGCTCTTTCTTCACCTTTTCAGCAATGGAGGCGTGGTACAGATTCCTCACACCGACTTTAGGGTGGGTGAGTCTCTTTTCCATCTCTCCATCGTTAGTAAGCAATAGTAATCCAGTAGTGTCTCTATCGAGTCTCCCCACAGGAAAAACCCTTTCCTTACACGCGCCTTTGATTAACTGCATTACTGTTCTGCGGCCTTGTGGATCATCAACAGTAGCGAGGAAATTCTTAGGTTTATTTAATAATATATAACGCTTAGTTTCAGCCTTTATCGTGTCTCCTTCAACTTGAACTTTGTCGGTGGGCGCGACCTTGTATCCCATCTCTGTGATAACCTTGTTGTTCACACTTACCACTCCAGCTGCGATTAACACATCGGCATCTCTTCTAGAACAAATCCCAGCTTGAGCCACATATCTATTGAGCCTCATAGGCGCGTTAGAGTCAGCTAGGGGCTGAATCTTAGGCTCCTGCCTCCTTCGGCTTGAGTAGCTAGGCTTGTGTGCGCCAGTTCTGGTTTTACTAGGTTTTGAAGGGCCGTATTTCTTACCGCCTTTTCCTGAACCTTTCGCGGTGCTTTCTGTTCCTGTGCTTTTGCGTTTAGGAATGAAGGACTTCGCTTCTGGTTTGGTTCTTCGGGCGCCTCCTCGGCGGCCTGAACCTGTTTGATCTTTCATCTTACTTAAGGATTGAGATGCAAAGATACGCTAGAGAGTAGCCGTTGCGGGGTCGAACGCATCGATTATGTGTTCTACTGCTCGGTGTTTACCTAGCCCTCTAATCGTAATCAAGTCGAATCTAGTTTCCTTAGCTCTAGGTCTATGTGTAAAAACGTAAGAGTTCGCTGCGTAAACAATTCGTCTCATCTGAGCCGGCCGTAGTTCAGCACCCACATCAAGAGCCTTCAGCCCGCGAGTTTTTACCTCCACAAACACCACCACACCTTCAAGCCATGCCACGATATCAATTTCATACCGTCGATGTCTATAATTTCTAGCTAGGATGCTGTACCCGAGATTCTGTAAATGCTGTATAGCGAACTCTTCGCCTTTGCGACCTGTTTCTAAAGTGCTTACCATGCCCCAAACCTAACTGATACAGGCGGGTCTCAGGGGAATAGTTTATAGTTGTCCGGATGTAGTTTGCCTGCGTAAGTGAACTCTACCTCAACTCTAGGCTAGTCGTGCCGATGGTGAAGTCATCTTCGAGGATTTCAATTTCGTATATCCCTGCGGTGAGCCCTAATTCATCATTTTCTGATGTGTAGTAAATACAAAACACCAATCTTTCGTTAGTGTAGTCAAGAGATCGAGTTGCGCTGTAAGCGCTACCCTCAACAGCAAGAATGGACCCATCAGCCGCTGTAATTCGAAGGTGAAGATCCTTATTGCCAGACTCGGCAATTCTATTTTCTAAAATCGTGAAGCACACTTTGATCATGTCTGCCCTGCCGGCCTTTTGTGTGTCTCGTTGACGACCACCTGAGACAAGTCTCACGCCCGTGGCAGTGACCTCTGAAGCATGAAGGACTTGCCCGGCTTCAATGATGTCCTCCATATTCTCTTGTCGTTTTTCGAGATTCTCGTTGCGATCTTGGACCTCTTCGACTCGCTCTTTCATGGCGAAATTTTCGTCGTTAAGGGCTCTATTAAGCTGGTTTACGGAGTCGATAGTGGCAACATATCCCTTCATGATATCACGGAGGGTTTCAGCTTCTTTCTTAGCGCGTGCGAGTGACCAATTTCCGTTTTTCACCTTAGTTAAAAGTCCATCGACGCGATCTCTTTGGGCTGCAATCTCAGCAATCATCATAGAATTTTCCGTCTCAAGAGTATCATAAGAGAAACGCATTTTTTCTAAGTCCAAAACCACCAGATCCTTCTCCAGAGTGATTTCACCATACTCCCCTTGTAGTTTTTCGAAATTATTCGAATTTACGTAGAGCTGAATACCTAAGAAAGCACAGATTACAAAAAGCACAGCTATTGCTATAAGTGAATGTTTAGGGCTTAGGTTCATGTGTGTAGTGTTCTAAGATGCTTCTTCGCAAGTTATCCATAATTGAGATAACATCCGACGCAAGTGGCGATTAATATGGGAAGCTTCCCATAACATTGCCGGAGGGGTTATATCTCGCGACCACATATGTTTCTCCATTGGCGGACACAGCAGATGCAACTGCTATTTTAGTGGTTTCATTCCAAACCATTTGAGTATAATGTCCCGTGTTTTGGAAATTGTTCCCACAACAAGACTGGTAGTTATAGATTTTAATTTCATCATACCACGATTCGCTTGATTCTTTTAGCGGCTCATTAAGCGTGTAACTAAACCAAGACAGGTTTTCCCCGGAACCATTTCTAGATGTACGTGACGAATGCTCGAATCGATTAGTTTTTGCGATCAGATTTGCATATTCCTGCGCTTCTTGCGCGAGTTTGCTCGACCACTCTACCGGCTCGACACCGACCTCCGCGCGGGCTCGATTATGCACTTTTAATGCGTTTGCCTGGTCTGTAGAAAGCGTAGGACTTAGGCTTAATTCATAGTTTATATTTTCTAGCTGAAACCCAAAAGATAACGGTAGTAGAAAAAAGATTAGGGCTAGTTGTTTCATAAGATCATAAGTTAAAATAAAGAGACTACTATAGTCAACTTGCTTGTAATCTTATTTATTGTTCGCTCGTGTAACTAATTTTATTAAGAGCGCGTTAGGGTTGTCTGAAACAGTTTAGACCTTCACATTTTGTCCTTTCTTTTCCTCTTTTATTAATCTCTCCACTTTCCCTTTTTTCTCAATGTTCAGATGGAGAGATTGAAATAACGGTTTCAATTTTAACGGATAATTATCCCAGAGAAATTACTTGGACGCTTTCCGACGAGAGCGGGACTTTAATATGTGGGGCCCCAGATTCTGATCAATCTACTACCTATGTCACTTCTGTTTGTCTTTCAGATAATGGAGAACCCTTATGCCTTTAGTTCGTAATAAACGGACAGTTACGGAGATAGAATTTGTTGTGGATACGGGACAGGGGCGTATTATTTTTAATGGATGGTGTAATAATTGCAAGCGGAGTTCGGTACGGCTTGTTAGTTCTGAATTACGATTCTTGTAGTTCCTGCACGAGTACCAGTCCTAACGACTAATTGATACGTGCCGTTATTTAATCCCTGAAGATCTAGAGCGGTATTGATTAGGTCGTCTTGTGAGAACACCATCTTTCCCTGAATATCGTTCAATGACACGAAGGCGTTAGAAAGACGTGTAGCGCTGACTAGATTGATTCTGCCATTAGACGGATTAGGGTAGACACCGAACACAAGAGGTTCTGGGGTGTTAATTCCATCAACTATTATCGTTACTGAGAGAGTGCTGGAACATCCCATAACGTCTGTTGCGATTAAAGCATAGCTACCCTCAGTAACTCCGCCTAGATTTAGATTTAGAGTGTCTAACAGCTGAGAATCACTATCGAGCCACATAACACTCCCTAGATCATAAGATCCAGTATAAGAGACAGCTATATCTGCGGTTATGGATTCTATAGTAATGGAATCAAGTACTAACGCGAAGTCGCAACCGAAACATGCCGCTACTGGTGTAGGGTCTAGCTCGATGGGGTCTCCTTCAGTGAAGTCTATTCCGTTAAAAGCGGGGTGGTCTGCTGCTCCAGAAGTCAACCCCCATCACTTGCTTCGCTCGTGATTTTGGGTTTTTTTGATTCACTTCCGCCACTGAATCGAGCTTCGTGGCGTTTTCTCATCAAAAAACCCCCAAGCAAAAAATTGCTTGAGGGTTGATTTTTCTGGAGGTCCGAAGCGGATTCGAACCGCTGTAGCAGCTTTTGCAGAGCTGAGCCTAGCCACTCGGCCATCGGACCAGAGGCTGCAAATATACACAAGGTTTCTATTATGATGTCACCAGATACTATCTTCGTGAAATGAATATGAAATCGCTGTTGCCCAATGCCCTGACTATGGGTAATTTAATAGGTGGAATTTTTGTGTGTTGGGCCGCTGTGACTGCTACCGCGCTGGACGAGTCGTTAGTGAGTTGGGTGGTGGCGTTAGTTTGGTTAGGAGCGATGTTGTGTGATGGCTTAGATGGAATGGTGGCTAGGTGGCTGAAGGTGGATGGGCCGATGGGCGCGCAGCTGGATTCACTAGCTGATCTAGTAACGGGTGGGCTGGCTCCGGCTTTCGTGGCCTACAATATTTTGCAGCAATCGGGTGCGCGTGAGAGTATGACGATGTTGTTGCCGCTTTTGCTTGTGATGGCTTCAGCTTATAGGCTTGCGAGGTATAACGTTGACGCTTTGAAGGATGATAATAAGGGATCAAACCCTTTTTTCACAGGTCTTCCCGTTCCAGCTGTGGGGCTATACTGGATGGGTATGATGATGTGGAGAGGGGAGATGGCTGGGGGTGAGTTTGGAAGGCTTGAGATAATGACCTATGTAGTGATTGTAGGGATAGGACTCATAGGATTGCCGCTAATGATGGTGATGAAAAGGAAGATCGTATCTATGAAGGATTGGGGGTTTGATGAGAGTGTTGATAGGATTAGGTATGGGATTGGAGCTGGGTGTGTGGGCGTTTTTGCAGGAACGTGGTTTGCATGGGGAAATGTGTATGCAGCCATTCCGTTGTGCGTACTTTTGTACTCAGCAGTCTCGCTTGTGACGACTCCTAAATGAATTCAGAAAGCTCTCAGAACATGAAGTTTAAAGCAGAAATAGACATCATGCCTTTACCGGCACTTTTAGATCCGCAGGGAAAGGCTGTAAGTAGTACTATGCCTCAGATGGGACTGGATGAAATTGTAGAGGTGAGAATTGGCAAGCACGTGACGATGGAGATAGAGGCAGCGGATAAAAGTGTTGCTGAGGCGAAGGTTACGGAGGCTTGTGAGAAGCTTTTAGTAAACCAAATCATGGAAGGATTTACTTTCCGCGTAGAGGAGGCTTAGAGGTTGAAGCTTAAAGGCTGAGGCTTAAAAGGGCCTTTGAGAACAGAATTACTTATTTTACTAAGGGTGTTTACTAAGGGCAAGTTGTGCCGTATAAGCTTAGGAAGGCTAGCATGTCGTCGACGCCGACAATTCCATCGGAATTGAAGTCGGCGGAGGAGCCGAACTCATCAACGGTAGTGCCGAACGAACTTAACAAGGAGAGCATGTCTTCGACGCCGATGGATCCGTTGCCGCTGAGGTCGGCGGCGCAAGTGATGGTGGGGCCGGAAGAGGAAAGGTTGATAAAGTAATCGGCTTTGGAGATGGCGTAGGTGGCTACTTGGAGGCCTAAGCGACGGCCGGGGATGTCGTCCGCAGGAGGGTGAATGCCGCCCCATATTCGGGAGAGCGAGCACTGGTCGGAAGCGTCGCGATATGTGGCCCACTGGAGGACGACGTCCTGTGAAGGGCCGTCTTCGAAGACCAGAAATTCGTTTTGTGGGGCTAGAAATTCTCCCATGCCTCCCGGGAAGAAGGGGTCGCCAGTGATGACGGTCATTACCTCAGCGGCTGCACGCGAAAACGTAGAGTGCCCACTTATGTATCCGGCAAATGGCGGGGTGACGAATGACGGGCGCTGGTATGGCCACCAGTTTTCCGCAAGGATCCAATCAACGCCCGCGACGTCAGATTCAGGGTTGACTATGTAGTCTGACCCTTTCCATGCGCGGACCTTTGCCTTTCCTATATCAGCTAGGTCTGGGAATAAAGGGTCGGAGAAGCCCACCATATCTGACCAACCATCGAACAAGGGTATGCCGGCTATATTGTAATTTGGGATGTCAGGATTAGTGCATTGCCCCCTGTCTGCCATCCATCTGAGAGCAGAAACGGGTCGTAAGTAATCATACCACCCCTTGTGACTCCACGAGGCAATAGCTGCATCGTGCACTGTTCCTCCAAGTGTGAAATATGAAAGGATATCCCATTCTAATTTATCAAGCTCTGCTCCTTCTCCGTGCCACCTTGGGGTGAAGTCGGGATGATCGGAGACGTAATTTAAAAGTACGAACCAGTGTCCGGGTGGTGTTTCCGAGTCCGGACCGTCAGCCCAAAATTCAGCCAACACCCTGCTGTAATCACCGCGATAGACGGTTTGGGCCTCATAAACAGAGCCCGTAAAAGGATTTTGCGCGTGCCCCTCACTAACGTCTCCGCCTTCTTCCCAATTGTATATTAAATCGTAGTCCTCATAATCTAGCTCAAAAAGTTCCGGCGATAAATTTCCTATGCTAGCAGGACTGATATCCATCATCACTCCGTCTGCTGGGTCCATGTGCGCAGACCATCTAAGCACCATACTGAACCCCCACTGATACGGATCTTCGAAACCTAGGGTTGTGTTAACATCAATTAATGGAGGAGCTCCCTGATCCATCCAAACCGAGTACTCATCTCCGTTCCTTGTGAACACACTGCGCTCGCTTTCAGGAATTCCAAAAGACGTCACGTTACCCCACTCCGGCCCAAGAAACTCAGGCGTTTGCTCACTCGCAATGCCAGATTGTCCGATGAACTCACTCAAATTAATGGGCTGCCAAGAATTAGGATTTGCCAGCCCTGGATTTCCAGCTTCTAACTCGATAAACAACTCGGGATTTGAGGGTAAGTAGTACTCGTTTGCATATCCATTCACCTCATTACTTCCGTCTTGTAACCCGAACGCGATCATATGCTGAGCAAGAAAATTACCCAGTGCCGCCCCACCATCAGAGATGTAATCAACAGAAGTGTAGCTTAAATCCCCACCGTGGCTAAGGAAAAGACCTTCTATTTCCGGTAGGCTAATGCTAGCCCCAGGCGAACCTGCGAACCTGTGACTCAACAACCGGTACATACCATAATTGATAGCCTGTTCTACTAGTTCATTCCTCTCTTCTCCAGCCTCAACGAAATCCACCCCGTAAAAATCGATCTCATTATCACCCCAACCCCCATCGAGCATAAACGGCTCCGCCTCTTCGTCATAAACAGCAAAAGCATCGAACATAATCACCGATGTGTGAAACAAGTTCCTAGCGTGAACGGTAGGCCTAGCCTTGTCTTTCCTTATCGACTCTAGCAGCACTTCATTCCACTCACGAGCTATGCTATGTGTGGTTTGGGCAGACGCGTCTGCCATAAAAAACAACATGCATAAAACAGCAATTATATGTGATTTTGTTACGCCCATAAGTGATTAGTTAAGTAATGTACAGCCTAAAGCAACCCCATTGTTAAAAGCAACGCGAAAATTTCGGCCTGACTCGGCTCCCCTTGCAGATACGCAACCACATCGAACGAGCTTATGCTATTACCCTTGTAAACGCACACCACACCACGATTCCTTCCGTCGGGACTAATCGTATACGCAAGATCCAGCAGGAAGGAGCTATCGCCGACATAGATGCGGTTTTCAACCATAGAATAACTAATCGCATCCGTAAAAAATGAATCACCGATACTCAGCTTTCCATCTCTCAAGGTGTAGGCCAAATCAGAGCTAAAGCTGCTAAGCCCCATAAAAATCTTACCCCCCCTAACCGTATATTCCACCTTCCCCATCCAATTATTCCCCTTTCTCACGAGTCCGTCCTCCACATGGCACTCAACTTCACTCCACCATAATTGCGAATCGCTGTATGCATAAGTAGGTGCCTGAGCCCATGCCCCAGTACTTCCCATAACCACACATAAAACAACTACGATAGTCCTTATCATAAATGTCAAGTTACGCACTAGCGCTCACTTCGCACTTATTCGAAATCCCACAAGCAGCTTCAAGAGCCTGAGCGATATCGTTAATCAAATCCTCCGCGTTTTCAATCCCCACAGACAACCTAACCATACCCTCAGTCACACCGTGCTTCAGCTTTTCGTCAGCAGGCACTCCTGCGTGAGTCATGCTTGCCGGATGCTCAGCTAGTGATTCGGTAGAACCCAAGCTCACCGCAAGCTTAAACACGTTCAATGCGTCAAGAAAAGCAAATGCCGCCTGGCGTCCACCCGGAACCTCAAGTGCTAACATTGCACCACCGTTTAGTTGTTGCTCTTTGGCTATTGCAGCTGACTTAAAGTCACCCACTGCTGCTAAATCCTCCTCCCAAGCGGAATATATTCGGTTGATGCCTTTATTAGGTGTACCTGGTGTTTTCTGCAGGTAATCAAGAATTTTCCTTGTCGATTCAACCTGTCTCTCCACTCTGATATGCAAAGTCTCCATAGATCTAGCGAGTAACCAGCTTGTAAATGGATCAGCCATCCCACCGAAGAAAGATCGGTATTCAAAAACCTTAGCCATCGCCTCTGCTCCACCACTAACCGCTCCCGCTACTACATCGCTGTGTCCACCCAGGTACTTAGTCGCTGAATACACATTTAAGTCTGCGCCCACCTCTAACGGTCTCTGCATTATAGGTCCGAGGAAAGTGTTATCCACTACCACGAGTACCTTATGGTCTTCCGTTGAGTGTGCTTTAGTGTAATCAGTTGCCGTTTTAATACGGTGTAGCTTAAGAGTAGGGTTTGCAGGTGTTTCGAGGTAAATCATACCAGGAATCTGTCCTTCCATTCCCTCGAGATCGTCTAAGCTGTCAAGTCTCTTTACTTCCACGCCCATGGTTGGGAGGATGTCGTCGACAATGTGTTGGGTTCCGCCATAGAGAGGCCCTACATACCAAAGAGGTCTATCTGGTCCCGTCCACGCAAATATCGTAGTGCTTATCGCCGCCATTCCGCTGGCAAAAACTGCAGCTGCCTCCGTGCTATCCCATGTAGCGAGACGAGATTCGGCCACATTTAACGTCGGATTTCCTAGTCTGCTGTAAATAAACCCGTTTTCTGGCGGTGTCTCCGCTCCTTCAACGCCATAAGCCGTCTCCATGTGAGCCGCTCCTGCTGCTGCGCTTGGAAAAACGAATGTCGATGCTGGGTGTATAGGTGGTTTTACCGCTCCGTGATTTTCTGCCGGGTCGTATCCAGCGAATAGTGAGCGAGTCTCTAGGTGTAAGTCTTTGTTTTTGTTCGGCTTCATGGTGTAAACTTAGTTGTTTGTTTTGTTAAAAGAGTGGCGTGCAGAACAAATGTAATAAATTATCTTAAAATAGTGTTAATTGTGCTAAATTGTGCTTTGAAATGGTTGTACAACAGAACAAATGAATCTTCTAGACGCTTTAGACCGGACAATTGTCGAACACTTGCAGTTTGACGGACGCTCCAGCATGCAGGATTTAAGTGAATTAACGGGCTTAAGCCGTAGCGCTGTCTTTGCACGCGTTAAAAGGCTAGAATCCGACGGCGTTATTCAAGGCTACACAGTTAAGCTTGATAGACGTAAAATGGGATCTGAGATTCGCGCCTTTTGTAATGTTAACCTGAAACTCCACGAACGTGCCGCACTAGAAGACTTCGAGCAGAACATAGGTGGCTTTCGCGAGGTAAAATCCTGCTATCACCTCACCGGTTCCTCAGATTACATGATAGAAGTTCACGTTTCCGATATGGATTCTTACCATAAATTTATTACTCAACGACTTGCGGCGATGGACAACATATCTCAGGTGAAAAGCATGTTCGTGATGAATGAAATACTAGAGAGGTAACATCGCTTAGAAAATTAGTCAACCAACTGGTTGACTTTCTATAGAGTCAAAGCAATTATACCAGGCAACTCCACTCCTTCAAGATATTCGAGCATGGCCCCGCCACCAGTACTGATATAACTGACATCATCTGCAAGACCAGCAGCATTAATGGCTGCTACCGAATCGCCACCACCTACAAGGGTGTAGGCTCCATCTATAGTCGCATCCTTTAAGGCCGCAGCAACAGTAAATGTTCCGTTAGAAAAGGCTTCAAATTCGAATACGCCCATGGGTCCATTCCACAGAATGGTTTTACTAGATCTGACAGCCTTGGCGAAGCGTTCGCTCGAAGCAGGACCGATGTCGAGGCCCATCCAATCATCGGGAATTTCCGAAGTTGCGTGAACGGCAACGTTTGCATCAGCGGCGAACTTGTCTGCACAAACCGAATCGAGCGGCAAATACACCTCAACACCGCGCGCCGAAGCTTTCTCCATAATTGCCGCAGCCCTTCCGACCATATCTTTCTCCACTAAGCTATTTCCGACCTTTCCACCCTGGGCAAGAACGAAAGTGTACGCCATCCCTCCACCTATCATCAGTCGATCAACTTTATCGACGAGGTTTTCTAGAATGGCAAGCTTCGAGCTCACTTTAGCACCACCTATGATGGCTAAAAGTGGGCGAGAAGGTTCCGTCATTACTTTGCTCAGGGCTTCGATTTCGTCCTGAAGTAAAAGTCCGAAAGCCTTGTTTTTATGGAAGAAACGAGCTATAATGGCCGTGGAGGCATGAGCTCTGTGGGCTGTTCCGAAAGCGTCATTAATGTATACGTCGCCATTCTCGGCTAGCTGTCCAGCAAAGAATTCGTCCCCGGCTTTTTCTTCCTCGTGAAAGCGTAAATTTTCGAGAAGAACGAGCTCACCAGTCTTTAGGGGCTGGGTAATTTCGAGAGCGGTATCGCCGACGCAGTCCGACGCAAACTTTACAGGAGATCCGATGAGGTTTTCGAGGCAGGGGATGACGTGCTTAAGACTGAATTCGGGAGAAGGGCCATTGGGCCTACCGAGATGACTCATAAGAACCACAGACGCTCCGGCATCGAGTAAATACTTGATGGTAGGGATTGCTCGGCGTATGCGGGTGTCGTCTTTCACCTTAAAATTCTGGTCGAGCGGGACGTTGAAGTCAACGCGGACAAGAGCTCTGCGATTTTTTAAGTTCAGCTCTGAAAGTTTCATGGCTTAAGCAAATAATGTGTGCATTCCCACCTTAGACTCGACGTATGCAGGGAGGTCAGTAATGGCAATTCGTTCTTGTGTCATGCCGTCTCGTTCTCTCACGGTTACTGCGTTGTCGTCGAGCGTGTCGTGATCGACAGTTATGCAAAGGGGTGTGCCGATTGCGTCTTGGCGACGGTAGCGACGACCGATTGCGTCTTTTTCGTCAAACTGAACGTTGTGATTAAGTCGAAGGGCGGCTTGGATTTCCCGGGCCTTTTCTGGTAATCCATCCTTTTTTATTAGAGGAAGAATGGCCACTTTTACAGGAGCTAGAGCAGGAGGGATGCGTAAAACCGTTCTTTCGTTTCCGCCCTCAAGTTGCTCTTCTGTGTAAGAATTGCTTAATATGGCGAGGAACATTCTATCTAAACCTATGGAAGTCTCGACGACATAAGGAATGAAACTTTCTTTAGTCTCTGGGTCGAAGAATCGAAGCTTGCGCCCACTGTGCTCTTCATGAGATTTAAGATCAAAATCTGTTCGGGAGTGTATGCCCTCGAGTTCTTTAAACCCCATAGGGAAATTGAATTCGATATCACACGCAGCGTCAGCATAGTGAGCGAGTTTAATGTGATCGTGGAATCGATAGTTCTCGTCTCCCAACCCTAGTGCGGCATGCCACTTTTCGCGCTCTACTTTCCAATGCTCGTACCACTCAGATTGCGTTCCTGGCTTGATGAAGAATTGCATCTCCATCTGTTCAAATTCGCGCATACGGAAAATAAATTGGCGAGCAATAATCTCGTTTCTAAAGGCTTTTCCGATTTGGGCTATCCCGAAAGGAAGCTTCATACGCCCCGACTTCTGAACGTTTAAAAAGTTGACAAATATACCTTGAGCAGTTTCCGGGCGCAGGTAAATAATCCCTGCATCTCCACTCACTGCTCCAAGCTCTGTACTGAACATCAAATTAAACTGGCGAACATCCGTCCAGTTTTTTGAGCCACTCACAGGGCAGGCGATACCGAGTTCTTCTATCAAAGCTTTCACCGCTTCCAGGTTTTCGGCATTCATAGCGGACTTGAACTTCTCGTTGATTTCGTCAATAGTGGCCTGGCGTCTAAGCACGTTAGGGTTTGTCGCTCTAAACTCAGCCTCATTGAAATCATCACCGAAACGCTTAACTCCCTTCGCAACATCCTTACTTATTTTCCCATCAATCTTCGCGATGTAATCTTCGATTAAAACGTCCGCCCTATAGCGTTTATTACTGTCTTTGTTGTCAATAAGCGGGTCGTTAAATGCATCTACGTGTCCCGAAGCCTTCCATGTTTTCGGGTGCATGAATATCGAGGCGTCAATTCCCACGACATTATCATTCATGCGCACCATCGCCGTCCACCAATATTCCTTGATGTTGTTTTTAAGTTCCGAACCTAACTGTCCGTAATCATAAGCAGCGCTAAGGCCGTCATAGATCTCACTACTTGGAAACACGAAACCATACTCTTTTGCATGGCTAATTATCTTCTTCAATCCGTCTTCTGAGCTCATTTTGCTTATGCAATATTGAATGTTTATACGGTGTAAAGTTACCTACTTCACGCTCATCACATAAGAACTACCTTTAGAGACTGATAATATCTTTCCAAATGCCATCATTTATCTCTAGGGGAATAGTCTTCCTGCTAGTATCATTCGTTTTAACGGAGCAGATTCAAGCCCAAACCTGCACTGATATTTGTAGTAATCTGGATGTTTCAATTGAATTTATTAGTGAAACTAATTGCATCATGGAGTTCGCTGTTACAGCTAACGAATATGAATCAGTGGGGGTTGAGTACACAACAGCATACACTTGGTTTCTAGACAGTTCTTACCAAGGAGACTCAGATATTCTATCATTAAATAGCGAAGACGTTTTCAGCGGAGACATCCTTTCAATTGTTTCTACAGTATATCAAGACGGGGTGTTAATGATAGGCTGTTTTTGCGAGATCTCCCTAGACTTGCAGGAAGAGTTTGATGATTTTGAACAACCCTGCGTATGTTCAACATTCCCGCTTGCCAGCTTTAACGTTGTTGAGGAAGGAGTTTGCGGTAACGAAGGAATTGAGTTTATTACTACTTCTTCGGGATTGGGGTTGAATTACGATTGGTCATTCGGGGATGCATATGAATACGGACAGTCGAGCCTAAGTAGTCCCGATGTTGAGATTATCATTAATGGGGGAAGCTCGACAGACGTACCTATAACACTTATAGTAACGGACCTTTATGGCTGTACGGACACAGCTTTTGCGACCATTAATATTCTTGAAACGCCTTTCCCAGGCTACACCGGAATCGATCCTATTTGTTCCCCAGACCCTAATGATTTGACTCAGGATCTGATCTTGACACCTGAGCCTATAGCAAATAGTGGAATTGAGAGTATCACGATAGATTGGGGTGTGGGCGCTCCTACGATGGTCGTGCCTACAGATTGGACTTTCGAGGTTGAATCCCCTTCGTTTAGCAGTTTTGGGTATTATATTATTACCATAGAATCAGTTGCGCTTAATGGTTGTGAGTCATTAATTACGGACTCCATATTCATAGGTACTAACCCACAAATAGGAACGGCTAATCCAGGAAACACAAATGGCTTATGCAGCCCATATACGCTAACCTTTCCTATTTCTAATTTTGCGGCCAACTCAGACGAAACAGTTTATTACGTGGATTTCGGTGATGGAACGCCAGAGTTACAATTTAACCACCCGCCTCCTTCACAAATTTCGCACAATTTCACGACTTCCTCATGTGGGTTTACAACTCCTGAGGGCTCACAAAACGCTTATAGGTTTAGAGTTATAGCTTCTAATGATTGCTCAGAATCTGTAACAACGGTTGATCCGATTAGGATACATCTTTCGCCTGCACCCGCAATTACAGGCTTAAACACAGCATGTGTAGAGGTTCCCTTTACTTATTCATCTCCATCGTCAGGAGTTTTTGCAGAATCAAACGCTGCGTGTGATTCAACTAACGGTGTATGGAGTGTAATACCACTAGAAGGGCAAGCGGATGCGGTTCCGCCATTCGGTATAGGAGGTTCTATCACCACGACTTTTCAAGAGGCGGGGCTATATAATATTCATATTTTAGAGGAACATGAGTCTTGTGGTGATGGTGAAGATCAAATGCAGGTTTGTGTATATCCAGAGTTAAACCCACAGGCTTCTCACTTTCCGTCTAATGGATGTTTACCCCTCACGGTTCAGTTAAATGACATTACACCAGAGCTGCCTTGCGGAACTGCAAATCATCATTGGGAAATTTCAGGCGGTACCTATGAGTGGGTTTCGGGTAGCAGCTTTAATGATTACAATCCATCGATTACACTTTTAGAGGAAGCCGTTTACACAGTGGAACTTCATCACTCGGTTCCTGCACTTGCCCAATGCCCGGAGGCGATAGAGTCTTTTCAAATCGAAGTGTATGATGTTCCTACAATTGATATCGCATCATCTGGGGCTATTTGTGAAGGCGAATCGTGGACTGTGGACATTGTAAACATCTCGGGTGGTTCTGACCCAAACACAGTTTTTTCGTGGCTTTTAGATGGCTCACCCTATTCATCAGATCAGAGTTCCATTGAAATTCCCTTTAGCACTGCTGGAGAATATGCTGTACAAGCAGAGGTATCGAACACTTGCGGAATTGACGTAGATGCGATTACCATTGTAGTGGAGCCTGTTCCTGTTTTAGAAGTGATTCATCCTGAGGGTGCTTGTACGGGAGATGAAATAGAAATTGTAGTGTCGGGCGCGACTGATTTTACATGGAGCCCGTTATCGGACAGTTCTCAGTCTAATACGTCTCCAGACACGACCGTAATCCAATTAAACGCAAACGTTTCTGGAATAATAACGGGGTTCATTTATTATTCCGGCACCACATGCGACGCCACAATTGCTTTCGACATTGAAGCTTATGCCATACCCCAAATCAGTTTAACAGGGCCGTCAACCATATGCTATGATAACACGATAAGTATAGAGGCTAACGTGACCAGTGGCTCTCCCGAATATACCATAAACTGGATTCCTTCGAGCGATGTAATAGGAGACCCATATTATTTCGAAACAATAGCTAATGTGGATATCGACATCTTAGCTGAAGTCTCTGATATAAATGGGTGTGAAAACACTCAATTATTTTCTGTCGCAGTACTGGACTTACCCACGGTGTATGCGGGTGAGGATATACAGTTGTGCGACCAGCCGATCTTGATTGCACTCAACGATAATACTCCAACAGGAGGTATTTGGTTTGGCGACGGAATTATAGATGCTGCGCAAGGAACGTATGACCCGTCAATACTAGGAGTGGGCTCCGCGATAGTTACCTATCAATACACAGACGGGTCAGGTTGTACTAGTTCGGACTTCCTTACAATAGACATTTTTTCTCCTGAAGAAGCGGCGGTAGGTTTAGACGTATCCTCTTGTAATACAGATTCAGTTATTGCTCTCACCGGTTATTCTCCACTGGGAGGGGAGTGGGTAGGAATGAATGTTTCACTAGGTGAGCCTTATACGATTAATATTGATGGGATGTCGCCCGGGCTGTACAGCTATACTTACAATTATGGAGTTTCAACATGCGCTACGTCCGATGTTATTCAGTTAGAAATTTTCGAGAACCCCTCTGTAAATGTTTCCCCTAATGTGAATTATATCTGTGATGGTTCAGAAATTATTCTTTTTGCGGATGTGTTTGGAGGCGAAGCCCAAACCACAGCAGACTACAATATTTACTGGGTCGGAGACCTAGACATAAATCCTCTCACTCCTTGGCTAGCTACATGGGACGCCTCTTCAGCTGACCTACCATTTGTTATTTCTGTATCGGACTTGCTAGGGTGTTCCAGCACGTCGCTTCTAACATTTGATGTTTTAGATCTGCCTGAGATAATCCTCCCTTCGACTCTTCAGGAGTGCAACCAGCCGATTGAAGTTACTCTTCCAACTCCTGTTCCTGCAGGTGGGGTTTGGTCCGGCGACGGAATCTTAAACGGCTCCTTAGGGACGCTTGATCCAGGTGTGCTCGAGCTAGGCTTTTCCGCACTCCAATATGATTACACGGATGTTTTTGGATGTTCGAATAGCGCCACTACTGACATTGAACTTATTCCTGCAGTTCTTGCATATGCCGGGATTGATATTACGTTATGCGATGTAGACACGATACTTTTGTTAGAAGGTTTTTCTCCTGTGGAAGATGGAAACTGGGCAGGAAATAATGTGTTGGACCCCTCTCTAGGTGAGATAGATATATCTCCTCTAACTCCGGGAGTGTACAGCTACACATACGAGTATGGAGTGGGTTCATGTTTTACGGAAGACAACATGGACATTGAAATATTTGAGCGCCCATCTATCGCCTGGGATGCTCCTGAAGCAGCTTGTCTTGAAGAATTAGTGGAGTTTGAAGTTCTCATTGAGGGAGGGCTAGAGCCATATTCCATTGATTGGATTTCCACATTAGATTTCATTTCGCCCAATGGATTTACAGCGAGTAATACATGGATGGTACCGGGAGTATATCAGCTGGAAATACTAGTAACAGACACAAGAGGTTGTGCGAAAAGCTCGACGATAGAGATAATCATTCACGATTTGCCAACGGTTTTTGCAGGGCTAGATACCACCTTTTGTGACCAGCCTATAGTGGGCCTTTTTGAGGGATATAGTCCCGGGTTAAATGAGGCTGGTATAGGATATTTTTACGGATTAGGTGACGCGTCAACTGCTGTCACACCTGCAGGAGAGTATACTCCCACAGTTTCTGGATCGGGAGTTTTTGATGTTGTTTACACCTTTACTTCCAGTGTTACTACTTGCTCTAATTACGACACACTACAGGTAGTAATTGCTGCCGCAGAAGAAGCCTTTGCCGGGCTTGATACTATAGCATGTAACAATGCACCTCAAATACAGTTGGTAGGATTTACACCAGATGTGGGGTCGTTCTGGTCTGGGTTTGGTCCACAAGCAAATGGCGCATTAATCGATAACCAACAAGGCATAATCGACCCTCAATTATTACAGCCAGGCTCGCATCAATTCATTCTAGAATATGGATATGGAACATGTTATACATCGGATATCTTAGTTTTAGAAATAGATCCGGTGCCTGTGATTTCTCTTCAATCGAATGATGAGTTCTGTGCTAATAGCGGGGAAGTAAATCTAACAGATTTCTCTCCATCGTCCGGGACTTGGGAGGGCGTGGGCGTGGTTGACGCTTCAGAAGGTGTCTTTGATGCGGGTGTTGGAGTAGGCACATGGGATTTATTCTATTGGTACACAGATCCGGTCACAACATGTTCTGACACTGCTTTGCATCAAGTCCTGGTCCAGGATATTCCCAACGTGTTCGCCGGGATGGATACCGTTTTTTGCAATCAGCCTATAGTAGGGTTTTTCGAGGGTAATAGTCCAGGTGTTAATCAGGGCGGAGATGGTTATTTTTATGGCATAGGGTCTTCAGAGTTAGCCGTAAGTTCAGATGGAGAATTTAATCCAGGTGTAACCGGAGCGGGTGCGTTTTCGGTGATATATATTTTCACAGATAACACCACACAATGTATTAATTCAGACACGCTGGAAGTCATTGTTGCTGAGCCTACAGAGGCCTATGCGGGTGTAGATACGACTGCGTGCAACAACGCTCCTCAAGTTCAATTGCTGAACTATATACCTATCACAGGTATATCATGGTTAGGTGTTGGAGGGGAGGCTTCCATGGCTCTTCTTAATTCCCAGCAAGGTATAATTGACCCCCAGCTTCTATCGCCAGGATCACATGAGTTTACAATTGAATACGGCATAGGCACTTGCTACACTTCGGATAACGTCACTGTGTATATTGACGCATTACCAGAGATTGATTTAGGGTTGAGTGAACAGTTTTGTCACAACTTAGGAGAGCAAGTTCTTAATACCGCATCACCAATTGGAGGATATTGGTTTGGCACGAATATAACAGATGAAAGCAATGGGTTGTTTGAGACAAATTTACCCGAAGGCGTTTACGAAGTCGAGTACACTTTTACAGACCCGGGGACACAGTGTGGTGATACATTAAGCCATCAGATTAATATTTTACCTGTACCTATTGCCGATTTTTCTGCAGACATTCTGGGATGTAATAATTCTGTATTCCCCATTACTCAGTCCTCTATCGGTGCGACTTTATATGACTGGAATTTTGGCGACGGGCAGGAGTCACAGCTTGCAACACCTGTCCATCAATTCGATGAGGTAGGCACTTATGAGGTGGTTTTATTTGCAACTAATGATTTAGGGTGTGTGGACACAACGGAGACTACAATTGAGGTTACAGCACCACCTGTTGCAGAATTTTTATTATCGGAAAACTCAGGCTGCGCACCCTTAGAAATCGAGATTTCAAACCTTTCTTATTTTCCATATAGTTCTTTCTTATGGGACTTAAATGGGCTGACTACAACGGACACAATCCCACCTATTCAGCAATTTTTACAAGGGGATAGTATTGTAGAATACGATATTGTATTGACAGTTTCGAATCTATGTGGCACGGATATATATACGGAGGAAATTTCTGTATTCCCTCAACCCCAAATGAGTTTTGCGATACTTAACGATACGGTATGTTCCCCATATACAGCTGAAATTATCTATACAGGGATGGGATTGCCTGACAATTTAAACTGGGACTTTGGAAATGGCGAAACGGGGGAGGGCACAGTACCCGATCCGCCCACATATGTAGTTGACTCATTAATTACAGAATTCACGGTCACTCTAGTTGCTGAAAACTCATGTGGGGGAGATAGTTTTTCTTCCACAATACTTGTACAGCCGAACACGGTCACTGCGTTTTTCCAAATGAATACCACAGCAGGCTGTCCACCACTTCAAATAAACGTTAGTGATTTTAGTATTTCGACAACTAACGTCACGTATGATTTCGGTGATGGAAACTATTCTTCAGAAACAGATGCCACTAATATTTACACCACAGCTGGTGTTTATGAGATAATTCAATATGTAACGAACGGATGCTCTTACGACACGACCTCCGTAGAAATCGTTATTCATCCAGAACCGAGTATCTCAATTTCTTTAAACGATAATATTTTCTGTGAGGGCGAAGAAGCATTTTTCAATGTTGAATCAACTGACACGGGACTTATTTCATGGGACTTCGGTGATGGTTTATCTGGCTCAGGCGAAGATGAAAGTCATATCTATATTAACTCTGGCTTCTATACAGCCTCGGCGACAGTTCTCTCTAATCTTTTTGGCTGTGAAGCCACAGAAACGATAACGCTAGAGATAACACCGACTCCCGAGCTTGACATCACGGCATTAGTAATTGCTGGCTGCAGTCCGCTAGACGTGAGCTTTGTAAACAACTCGTCAGACAGTGATTTCTGGCTTTGGAGTTTCGGAGACTCCTCACCTGCTGCGGTAACCCCGTCACCGCTTCATACGTTTACAAATATCACCCCATCACTAGTTCAGCACGAGGTAACAGTTACAGGATCTACGATAAATGGATGTGATGCGTCAACGTCATTCACGATAAGTGTTGCACCAGAACCTGTTGCTGATTTTCAGATAGAGGACGGACTCTATTGCGGAATACCTAACGTGGCTTCAGTATCTAATTTATCAGAAGGTGCAGTTTCATTCCAGTGGAACCTGAATTTTACATCACTGGGGTCGGAATTTGAACCTACAATAAATGTAAATCAATTCGGGGAGCACTTCGTTGAATTAACGGCATTCAATAGTTATGGCTGTGACGCAACTAGTGTCGAAACATTTACAGTTTACGAATTTCCGTCACCACAAGTTGAATTTTCACCGGCCACTGGTTGTGAGCCTTTACTAGTAGAATTCACCGACCTCACTATCGGGGCTTTTTCCACGAACCTGTCGATTGTGAATGCTGATTGGATAGTGTACGAGAGTACATTCCCAACTGAGCCGGTTTTATTCGAGCATGACGGAAACTATTTGATTCACATAACCGCGATTTCCTCTGAAGGCTGTGTTATTGAGCACGATGTACTTAACGTGGTGGAGGTTTGGCCTGTACCTACGGCTTACTTTACTGCAGTTCCATTAGTAGGCTTGCCGGGTGACGTATTCAACTCGAACCTATTAAACACAGGCGTTACTTTTGACAACTTATCGCAGGGCTACGTTTCAAGCGTGTGGACATTCGGAGATGGAGGAATTTCTTTATTAGACAATCCTTCACATGACTTTATGATAGCAGGTGACTACCCAGTGAATTTACTTGTAACCAGCGATATGGGTTGCGTGAATAGTTACATGGATGTCATAAGCATTAAAGCCGACCTTGAGATATACGTCCCTAACGCATTTACTCCGCCTTATACTGGGTTCGGGGGTAATGGAATCAACGATGCTTTCAGAGCTGAATTTTCAGATCTCGCTTTAATCGAATCGTTTACTTTCAGGATATTTAATAGGGGAGGGGAATTGATTTGGGAGACGAGCGATCCCGAAGAATATTGGATAGGCGAAGTAGGTAATTATGGCGAATACTATGTCCCAAACGAAGTCTATGTGTGGCAGATTGAGATTCGATCAACTGTTTGGGGAGATATAGCAAAAGAATTGAGAGGACATGTTACGATTATTCGATAAAATGAATATATTAGTGTGATGACTTTAAGAGCTCATTTAATATCCATGGTGATAGTTGCGGCAGGATTAACTCCTTCCTTATTCTACGGGCAGTCTAACTGCATAACATCCCCCGCTGACACTTTTATTGACTGCGGCGAGGTCGACTGGGGCTTTATATACACGAGCACTTCTGGCGCATATGTGCACCCATGTGCTGACCCTAGCGTTGATTTATCAGCACCTATAACTCTTTCGGTACAGGTAGACACATTGAATTGTGGGGATGTCGCAGCGCCTAATGTGGTGTTGAGGATTACAAGAACGTTCACCGCTACAGCGAATGACTTTGTAGACGTAGGATGCGGTTTAGGAATAATATGCGCTTATCAAATCATCGATATAGTAGACCTCGAGCCACCACTTTTCAATCAGTTTCCCGCAGACACATTGGTTAGTTGTGAGGGCTGGGACCTGTTAGATTATTTATTGAGCAATGTTTTTGAAGTTGACTTTTCCGATAATTGTTCTGCTGTAGAACAAACAATAACCCTAGACACCACCTCCGGAGACTGTTCCGCCGAGCGACAATTTCATTGGGAATTTTCATTAATTGACGCGTGTGATAATATCCGAATTGACACTCATATTGTTAGTGTTGTAGACACTATTGGCCCAGAAATTTCATTCCTTCCACCACAAATTGCCTCCCCGACTTTTGAGTGCAAGGAGCTTGTGGTGTGGCCCTTGTTAAGCGCGTTCGATATGTGTTCCCAAGTGAGTTTATTAGAGTGGGGAGAAGCTCTAGAGGACAGTCTAAGCTGTCCTAACCATTGGGCACTTTCGAGATGGGCGTATGCGACAGATTACTGTGGCAATATCGATTCTGCCCAGTACTTTATTGACGTCCTGGACGATGTGCCTCCCACCATTATCTACGTTCCACTAGGTCTTTCTCTTTCATGTGAGGAGCCCCCAGAACTTGAGATTGCAGTTGCTGTCGATGGGTGTTTAGGTGCTGTTGACATGATGGTTGAAACCGACACTATTTTCGGCAATTGCCCACATAACTACACAATTCAGAGAACATTCATCGCCACGGATAACTGTTTCAATGAAGCCACTGCATTGCAGTTAATAGTAGTAGCTGACTTTACAGCACCTGAACTAACTATTCCACCTGACTATGCTTTCGAGTGTGATGATGTGATACCGATAGAGGATGCTACGGTATTCGATCTTTGCGACCCGAATCCAGTAATTGAATTAGTTACAGACACACTGAATATTCAATCTTCAGGAACGTTTACAATCTTCAGGACGTTTACTGCGACAGACGCATGTGGGAACTCCGTTTCTGAAGCCCAAATCATCAACGTCGAAGACACCACTCCGCCTTATTTCACAGATTTCCCCGCTGACGTAGTAGTTCCATGTGGGCAGACATACCCCGAGGACATGGCGCTTTTCGAGGACGGCTGCGACCCATCACCACTCCTCGTTAACGTGTACACGGATGAGAACTTCCAAGATTGTGCGAACGAGTCAGTGGTTATGAGAACCTTTGTGATCCAGGATGATGCGGGTAACAACCATAGCGCAACCCAAACCATCACCTTCCTTGATGACGCCCCTCCTTTCTTCACCTACGTCCCTGAAGATTACACTGTAGGATGTCAAGAAGACATGGTTTTTGAGAATCCAATATTCGACGATTTATGCTCTTCAAACGGAATGAGCCTTGATATAGATGTTCAAGGGGAGTACTTCGGATGCGATAACAACTTTGACCAGATTAGAATTTTTACAATAACAGACGCTTGTGGGCTTTCTGCGTCCACAGAAATAATGATATCCGTTAGAGACACATTAGCGCCTGTTCTCACAACGCAGTTAGACTCCCTCTCATTTTACTGTTCGTTTAACGTTCCGACATGCGAGGATATGCTAGCAGAGATGGTGTTTACTGGTGAGTGCGATATGTCAGAGATTTTCACATCTTGTGAAGACGTCCTTATAGAGGGCAATTGTGAAGAACAGGCATGTGTTTGGGAGAGGTTCTATTACTGGGAAGATCAGTGTGGAAACTCAGATCAGGCGAGTCATTTGATTTACGTACAGGAATCGGTTTTCTCTCCGAATATGCCTACAGGGATGACTCCTAATGGCGATGGTGCGAATGATGCGTACGTGATTCGCGATATAGGGCCGCTCATCGTCTCGGGTGAGATTGCGCCTTGTGATTGGATAGAGGACACGAGGATTAGGGTTCTTAATCGTTGGGGCCAAACAGTTTTCGAGACCACTAACTACCGCAATGATTGGGCGGGTACGGACGATGATGGCCACGACCTACCCGACGGCACTTATTTCGTAATTTTCGAAGCTAACGGAGTTGCATACTCTAATTATGTAGACATTCGAAGATGATACGATTACATAACATATGCGGTTTAGTTCTAGTAGGCGTATTATCGGTTCTGAGTATGCAGCAAACTCTCGCCCAACAGGACTACCTAGCTTCACAGTATAATTTCAATTCCCTTATGCTTAATCCAGCATATGCAGGCGCTCATCCATACCTTCAAACAAGCGCGATGTATCGCAATCAATGGAAGATTAACGGTGCTCCGACATCACAAATTCTTTGCATAGACGGCTCTTTGAAAAAGGCGCCAGTAGGCTTTGGCTTTGTAATGACTTCTGATAAAATTGGAGTCGTGAGTGAGAGAACCATATCAGGTGACATGAGCTATCAGTTCCGAACTCAACTCGGTACGATGGCCTTCGGGTTACGTGCTGGTCACGTGAGCTATTCAGCGAATCTTAGCGATCTAGATTACTGGGATGAAGTAGATCCTGTTTACGATAACGGTAATATTCAGGAAGGATTTATTACGCTTGGTTTTGGGGCATTTTTCTCTGCTACCAGCGGAAAGTGGTTCACGGGGTTATCCATACCTAGTTATTTTGCAAAGGATGATGTCCTTCGAAATGCCTCTGACGAAAGATTCTATAAACGTCACATCTATGCATATGGCGGAGGTATTATTTCGACGGGACTAGGGTTAGACATTAAGCCGAGCATGCTCGTTAGGTACATGGACGGTGCGCCCCTATTAGTCGACATTAACTGTCACGCCTTATTTATGGAGGATGGACCAGGTGGCACACAGATTTGGATGGGACTAGGCTTTAGAACGAACGCTACTTATGTAGCTTCACTCGAGATAGATTTACCATATAATCTTAGAGTGGGCTATTCATACGACTTTGCCGGCGCGGGGCTTTACCAGTATTTAGGGGCAACCCATGAAATACAGCTAGGATTTAACTTCGGTGGCGCTACATCAATCATACAAAACCCTCGCTATTTCTGATGTTAGATAGAATCACATATAGCGCCGCCTTATTCATTGTAGGTTTCTTGTTCATTACAGGATGTTCTACCCATTATCTGTTAGAAGGAAACACCCTGAACGAACAAGGTGCTTACACCGAAGCCGCAGCGCTATACGAAAGGGCCGCGAAAGGGAAGAATAAACAGAAAGCATTCGAGGCCTTAATACCTATTTACGTAGAGCTTAATGTTCACGACAGGGCGTTAGCTTGTTTGGACTCAATTGAAGCAATAACAGGACTAACTCCAGAACTGGAAATTAAGAAAGCGCAGACTCTTATGGCGCTAGGGAGGTACGCTGAAGCGAAGGAGATTTACGAAGCAGACAAATCTAATCCTCTTTCTCAAGCTAGATTAGATGCGATTTTATCCTTAGACGCAAGGCAAGCGGACAGTGTGTTTTTCAAGGTGCGTCCGATAAATATTATAAGCACTTCCATTGATGGTTCTCAAGTCGCAAGTGCGGCTATGCCACATAGGGTAGGCGACGAATTGTATTTCGTGGTCGAGAGTCCTCGTAAACACCTCCAAAAAAGAGGGTCAGAAACATACATTGACGATTACACCGGAAATAGATTGATGGATTTGTGGAAGGGGACTTTGGTGGATACAATGGGTGTGGATGCGCCTCTAGAGTTAGTGTGCAAGCCGATGTTGGAGTCCAACACGGACTTTCACGATGGCGTGGTGGCCTTTAAGGCTGGTGAAGATGAAGGTGTGCTCGGCATGACCTACATTAAGCCACAGCCTACATTTTTTAAGAAGCTAGGAACCCCAGTCGGAGAGAGGATAACACAATCTATTCAGCTGTTTAGCACCGCGCTTACTCATGATTATTTAGGGAATACAACATGGGAAACAGTGGATAGGCTAGCGTTTTGTGACGATGAGTTTATGTTCGCCCACCCCGCATTATCGCCTGACGGTAGAACACTTTACTTCACTTCAGATATGCCTGGCGGAGAAGGAGGAATGGATATTTGGAGATCTACAAAACTCGTGGGCACGTGGTCTACTCCAGTCAACCTAGGCGATGTCGTGAACACTAGAGGAGACGAGGCTTTCCCCACTATGCGTCATGCAGACACATTGTATTTCAGTTCCGACGGGCATAAGGGTTTGGGCGGTCTAGATATAGTTTATGCATCTAAGAACTCAGACCTTGAGTGGAATTCAGTTTACGATCTGTACCCTTATCCGATTAATTCTTCAGGTGATGACTTCGGTGTTCAGCTTTACGCAGAAGGTACTAGCGGAATATTTGCATCGGATAGAAATGGTATAGACGCCCTGTTTCATTTTTCTGATTATGACCCTGAGATTACACTTTTCGTTGAGATCATTCACGAATCAGACGGTACCCCTTGGCCAGATATAAAGGCTGCACTAGAGCATATGGGGGATGATGAAAGTGTAGGATTCTTTTCAGACCACGAGGGAAAGTGGTCGACTAGGATTCGTCGCGAGCAGACTTACATGATTCAGTGCCCAGAATCTTTTGGATACACTGCTGACCCGTTTATCACCCCCGAAGACCAAACCCTCACCAGCATAACTGTCATCGTTCCCATTCCTATGGTTATAGTTGTCGGTTGCTTGGACCCTCTGGCTCTTAACTACAACCCCGATGCAATGATAGACGACGGGAAGTGCGAATATGTAATCGAGGAAGTGGAAGTAGTTGAGGAAGAGGTCCCGGGCTGTACGGTTCTGCATGCGTGCAACTACAATCCGTTAGCGACTATTGACGATGGAACGTGTGAATATTTGAGTTGCATCACAGAAGATGATGTTGTCGTTGACGAAGTGATTGAAGAATCGATAATTGAAGGAGATGTAGTTGCTTTGAATATTAACTGGGACTACGACAATGCCGTTATTAGAAATTCTGATCTTCCTATTGTCGCAGCTTTTGCCAGATACTTGCTGGCGAATTCAGATAGCCGCGTTTTAATTATTGCTCACTGTGATTCACGTGCTACAGATTATTATAATGACTCGTTAAGCCAAAAGAGAACCCAGGCTGTAGAGGATGAGCTTGTGAGGTTTGGGGTAGAGGAAGAAAGAATAAGAACATACGGAGCGAGTGAGCAGTTTTTACTTCGCGAATGTGAAGATGAAAATGACTGCGATGAATCTGTCCACCAGTTAAATAGACGCACGACCGCTAATATCATTAGTTCAGGGGAAAGAATTTTCATCCACCGCGTTAAGCCTAGCGAAACGCTTTATGGACTGTCTAAGAAATACAATGTTTCGATAGATGAGATAAAAGAGTGGAACGGGCTTAAGTCGCAAGGCATGAGAGTAGCCCAAGACATTCTCATCTATCTCCCCTAATAGCTAACTTAGCCTTATGGCAACAGTACCGAGGATAGGAATATTAGGAAGTGGGAGTTGGGCAACGGCTCTTGCAAAGATGATTTGTGAGAATGTTGATGAGTTAAATTGGTGGGTCCGTTCTGTGGACACTCTCGAATTTCTTGAGGAGCACGGTAGCAACCCTCGATACATAGAATCGATACAGTTCCCTAAAGAAAAGCTGAGGCTGTCGAACGATATGCAGGAGGTGATTGATAATAGCGACATATTAATTGTGGCTATTCCGTCAATGTTTATCGACGATGCTTTTCAGGCGGCAAATCCGCAAGGGCTCGAGGGGAAAATTATTTTCTCTGCGATTAAAGGTATGATACCTCAGTTCAACTCTATTCCAGCGCGATATCTCCATAAAAAGTTCGATATCCCATATGAAAATTTAGGAATTATATGTGGTCCTTGCCATGCTGAGGAAGTAGCGAGAGAAAGACTTTCATATTTGACAGTTGCTTGTCCAGACACTGATAAGGCAGAACTTTTCGCTCCGTTTTTAAGGACTCGATATATTAAGGTGAGCACTTCGGATGATGTTTTCGGGGCGGAGCTAGCAGCCGTATTGAAAAACGTTTACGCTGTGGGTGCTGGGCTCGCACATGGGTTAGGATATGGAGATAATTTTATTTCGGTGCTGATTTCAAACACGGCGATAGAAATGAAGAGATTTATTGACCACGTCCACGACATAGACAGAGATATTAAGAGCAGTCCCTATTTAGGTGATCTTCTGGTTACGGCGTACAGCGTTAACAGCCGCAATAGAGCACTGGGAACTATGGTCGGAAGTGGCTACACCGTGAAAGCGGCGGTCATTGAGATGAAGATGGTGGCCGAAGGGATGACAGGTGCTAAAGGCATCTTCGAGATGAATAAAAAGTACGGAGTGGAAATGCCTATCGCGGATGCGGTTTACAGAATTTTGCATGAACGCATGTCCCCGGTGTTAGAATTAAGACTACTTTCAGACATCCTGAAATGATTTGAAGGGAATGACTAAGTTTAAACTCTCATACGCAGTAGGTTTTACCGCCTTTTTTTTCTCTATGGCTACGGGCTACGCCCAAACCTATGCTGACATCGCCTTCGTTCCTAACGAAGGCCAGTGGGATGATTTCGTTACGTACAGAGCTGATTTGGGAGGTGGGATTTTTTGGATGGAAGATTGTGGATGGACCACTTGGCTAGCCGGCGAAGGGTATGACGAGTTATGGTCTCACAGAAATTTAAGGGAAGATGGAGAGGGAACGCCAGAAGCACTAATCTCCCATGCTTGGAAAGTAAAATTTGAGGGAGGTTCCCTTGATGCAGAGAAGTCTGGTTCTATGGAGATGGGGCACAAGGTGAATTACTATATCGGGAGCGATCCACAGAAATGGGCTACCGGACTACAACCCGTGAAGAGGGTGAAGTATGAAGGGGTTTGGGCCAGCATAAACTTAGTTATGGATGGAAGCTCCCGTGGCACCAGACATCTCAAATACGACTGGATAGTTAAACCAGGTGGAGATGTAGAAGATATAGTGGTCATACACGACGGGACGGAGCTTAGCCTGAGACCGGATGGAAGTTTGCTACATAAGATGGGCGACGTCGGTGATGTGATCGAGGGTGTCCCGTTCGCGTATCAATTAATAGGTTCTAAACTTGTTGTAGTGGAGTGTAAGTATATACTCGAACACAGAAGTGACGGAACTTCAACAGTTAGCTTTGAGGTGGGGAATTACGACGATCTCTTCGATCTCGTAATTGATCCAGACATTGTTTTCGCGACTTATATCGGAGCTACTCAAGCGAATTGGGGGTTTACCGCGGGCTTTGATGACGATGGACTTTCCATTACCGGAGCTGCTCTTTGGGAAGGTGATATGGGGACTTACCCCACAACAGCCGGTTCGATTTCCACCACCTTCGCTGCAGGTAATGGGCCTTTCGATATAGGTATATCTGTGTTTTCGGCAGACGGGACAGCCCTTCTTTACAGCACTATTGCCGGGGGAAACGGGATGGACGTGCCATCTTCAATTGTCGCAGATTCTAATGGTGATTTCTATGTTTTCGGAACCACGGGCTCATCGAATTTCCCTGTCACAGCTGGGGCGTATGATACTGGGTTTAATGGAGGTCCTAATCAAGCATTAGGCGGGTGCTGCTTCTTTCCAGGCGACTTTAATAACGGTTCAGATTTATATGTTCTAAAGTTCTCTTCGGGGACTGCGGGTCTTTTAAGCGGGACATATATAGGAGGAACAGGAAATGATGGTATCAATTCTGGGAACCAACTTAATTACAATTATGGGGATGTATTTAGGGGAGAGATTAATGTTGATGAACTGGATAGACCTTGGATAGCTACCGTTACTTCCAGCACGAATTTTCCCATGGTGGCGGGACCTTACCCTAGCTATAATGGTGGCGGTACTGATGGCGTACTCTTCCGCATGAGTCCCAATCTATCCACCCTCGAATGGTCTTGTTACGTAGGTGGCTCCCAAGACGACGCGGCATACGGCGTACAGTTTACGACTGCATTCGAACCAGTCGTTTGTGGCGGAACGAAAAGCACAGACTATCCGTCCTTAGGCACATCTTATCAGTTTAATCACAGTGGGGGCGTGGACGCTTTCGTCACACGCTTCCCCAACGGGGGAGGGACGCCTATTGCGAGCACTTATTACGGTACGCCTGGCTACGATCAGTCGTACTTCGTTCAAGTTGATGAGGATAATCTCATCTATCTTTTTGGACAAACCTCAGGCGACATGCCCTTAGTAGGTGATGTGTACGACTTAAGCCCCAACGCAGGACAGTTCGTCTCATGCTTCGATGCGAACCTTCAGAATCTCCTTTGGAACACCCGTGTAGGCAACCCGACCAACCCTAATAATATCGACATAAGCCCCACGGCATTTCTCATTAGCGAATGTGGCCAAATCTATCTGAGCGGATGGGGCGGTAATACCGGTGGCTCACCCTTTACTTCTTTGAGTGGCTCAGGCGGTATGCCCATCTCACCAGATGCATTCCAATGGCAAACAGACGACAGCGATTTCTGGCTCGGACTCCTAAATCCCGGAGCAGAAACCTTCATTTACGGCACCTTCCTAGGAGGCCTCACCTCGGCAGAACACGTCGATGGCGGCACCTCGCGGTTCGATAAAAACGGCACCGTATATCAAGCCGTATGTGCAGGTTGTGGAGGCAATGACGACTTCCCCACCACCACCGATGCGTGGAGTAGCACGAATGATAGCTTCAATTGCAACCTCGGATTATTCAAGTTCGAGCTGGGCACCATACATGTGAATATAGATTTAGTTGCGCCTGAGATTATTTGTCCTGAAGAACCCATACAGTTCGTGAACAACTCAGAAGGGGGAGGCATCTACTTCTGGGAATTCGGAGATTCAGAAACCAGTGACGAATTCGAGCCCACACACGTTTACGGCTCCAGCGGAGAGTGGGAAGTAACCCTAACCGTCTCCGACCCCATGGGATGCTTAGACACTCAATCGGCATCGTTAACACTCACCATTATAGAGCCGCCAGGACCCGAAGTGGACATGGTTCCGCCAATATGTTTAGGGGAGTCTGTGCAATTAACGGCCTGGGGTTCTGATAATATGTTTTGGTTGCCAGACCCCACATTGAGCGCCACTAATATCCCTAATCCCATCGCCACCCCTACAGAAACCACAACTTATATAGTGCACGACGAGAACGGATGTGGAGCGGCACAGTCGGAAGTAACTGTAGAGGTGAGTAATGTCGTGGCTACGCTGAATACGCCCGCGACGGCGATTTGCTTAGGAGAGAATGTACAGTTAGTAGCTGAAGGAGGGACAGAATATTCTTGGTTTCCACCAGGAGGTATTGATAACCCTGCTTCAGGGACCGTTACGGCAACACCATTAGTGACCACCCAGTACACTGTTACCGTTAGTAATGATAACGGATGTGACGACACACAAACTGTACTTGTGACTGTAGTTCCTGGACCTCCAGTAGGACAGGTTCACCCGGATATCGAGCTATGTATTGGATACGGAGCTGCCCTTCCGTCCGGAAACGGTGATGCTTGGCTGTGGGAACCTTATGTCGACCTTAGTCTTAATAATGTCCAGAATCCATATGCGACCCCCACTTCGAGCATCACATACACTGTAGCTATTTCTAACCTATGTGGAACGGGAGTAGATGAGGTCAGTGTGATTGTAATAGTTCCCACGGCTTCTGCTTCAGAGGATGGAGGTATTTGCAGGGGCGATCAATTCCCCATCCAAGCATCGGGAAACGACCCTGATGGTTCTTCTTACAATTGGGTTCCAGCTCCTTTAGTAGCCGTATCAAATAGTAATGACACCTATGCGTTCCCAGTAGCGACAACGATTTTTACCGTTTATGTCACCGACAGTTATGGCTGCACGGCTAGTGATGAACTTACGGTCTATGTAGGTCAGCCGCCATTCGTTAACGCTGGTCCGGATAGGGACGTGGCTTGGCTCGATCAGGTCCACCTTTTGGGCTCTACTAGCGGCGAGCTTTTTTGGTGGACACCGGAGGAGAATTTAAGCTGTTCATACTGCGCTATTCCAGAGGTGATTTCCGCGGAGCCGGGCTGGTATGTGTTCCATTCGTTGGATGATAATGGCTGTGAGGGAAAGGATTCGACGTATTTAGATGTTTTCTATCCCATTTATGTTCCCACCGCTTTTACTCCGGATAATGATGGGATTAATGATGCTTTTTTCGTCCAAACCGGAAGGCTAGAAGGCTACAGGCTCATTATCTACAATAGATGGGGCGAAGAGATTTATTATTCAGAGGATAAGGAAGAAGTGTGGAATGGGACCTCTAAAAGCGGAACCCATTTCTGTCCAGATGGAGTCTATTTATATTCACTTAGATATGAAGATCAGGATGGGCCGCACCTGATTCACGGTCATGTATCACTGCTTAGATAGAAATGCGTTATTAACCGTAAAAACGTTGAAAACCTTTCGTTTATAGAGTCAATATCCCTTATTCTAGGTGCTATATTGGGCACATGGAGTTAAAATTCACGAGAGCCCTATTACCGGGCATGTTTCTAGATTACGATTGTGTAATCATTCCGGGGTTAGGCGGTTTTGTGTGTAACGAAAGAGCGGCATGGTATGATGAAGAAAAGGCAGAAATGGTTCCCCCATCTAGGGATGTACTTTTTAATCCAAACCTGACTCATAACGACGGCCTTCTCGCACAGGAGATAATTCGCTCTACAGGCATTACTTATTCTGAAGCGATTAAAATTGCGGAGGATGAGGCCAGAATAATTGCCGATGAATTAAAGCTTGGTAACGCGGTAGAGATTGCTCAAGTTGGTAGGTTATACTCTAGCGAAGATGGAGTGATTCGATTCACCCCTAACTCTGAGCTTGTAAGAATGCTCAGTTCTTTTGGGCACTCTCGTATTCCACTCCAGCAAATCCAGGTTACTGAGCTGTTGCCTGTCCTTCCTGTGGAATCTAAGAAGCCAGAAGTGTCAGCAGAAGTGCCAGAGACTAAAGTTATCCCTCTAAGAGTTCGCATAGCACGTGTAGCTGCGATCCTTGCTATTCCAATAGCCTTAGGTGGTGCGTGGATGATATCTGAACCAGATTCGTCGAATACCCTACTGAGTGTTTTTCCAGGGATAGACACTGAGGCTATCATCTCTACTTTTTCTCCTTCAGAACCAACCATTATTGAGTCTGACAACGAAGAATTAACGAACGAAGAATTAGTAGCGGAGTATTTACCGAATCCAGTTATCGAACTGACAGTAATCACCACTACTACTTCAGCTGCGCCAATTACGATTGAGATTAACTTTATGATTATAGGCGGTGCTTTTTCAGTTGAACAAAACGCCCGTGCTCTAGGCATCGAGTTAGCTCAGGAAGGCTTTTCAGTTACCCATCATTTCCAAGCACATAACAATCTTCATTTAGTCGTACTAGGTGAGTTTGAGAATGAAGGCTCTGCAAGAACAGAAATGGAGAAAGCTCGTAAATCTGAGAATGTAACAGCTTGGCTAAAGATTTTGCAGTAATAGCCAACCAGTACGACCAGTTGTTTTAAACGTTCCCTAAGCGAGTTTAAACAACTTTTCTAGCTCTTCATGTCTATCCTCAGTACAGGGGAGTAATCCTTGCTCCAATAGAAGAAATATTTCACGGCTTCTCGCCTCTTGCGGAAACTCCTTCGTGCCTAGAGAAATTTCAGGTTTCGCACCCGGCTCTTTTATAACCCAACGTAGTACGTGTGCTTTAGACTCCTCGAACTTAAACACCCATCTATCCGTATCAGATTTCTTTTCTAAGAAAGTAATACGTGAGGTTGAAGACTCCCAAAAAATAATACTAAACTCATCTAGCAAGAACTCCACTTGTAGAGGGTTGTCACTTTTTACTTTCTGCCACTCAGGAGCATCTAGTCCTTGAGATGCAAGGAACTTGATAAACTCTGGCTCGACAGCTTCAAGCTCTTTTTCTGTTAATCTTCGGAACCTCATTTACTCTTCGATACCTTCTAACATGAACATAAAGGCATACTCCATTGCTACTTCTTTGTAAGGGGCAAAACGGCCCGAAGCTCCACCGTGTCCGGTTTCCATATTGCAATGCATTATAACGAGGTTATCTCCAGTCTTATGATCTCTAAGCTTTGCGATCCACTTTGCTGGTTCCCAATACTGTACTTGGCTATCCCAGTAACCTGTAGTGATAAGGGTGTGAGGATAATTCAGCGCAGCTACATTATCGTACGGTGAATACGTCATCATGTAGTCGAAATAATCTTTTTGTTTGGGATTTCCCCACTCATCAAACTCAAAAGTAGTCAGGGGAATAGTTTCGTCTAACATAGTGTTAATCACATCCACGAAAGGCACAGCAGCCACGACACCGTTGAACAGTTCCGGCGCAAGGTTCATCACCGCCCCTACGAGCAGTCCGCCAGCACTCCCGCCCATCGCGTACATATGGTCCTCGGACGTATAACCGTTCTTCACTAGATGCTTTCCACAGTCAATAAAGTCAGTGAAGGTGTTCATCTTGTTAAAAAGCTTTCCATCGTCGTACCACTGACGGCCCATCTCTGATCCGCCTCGAATATGAGCCATTGCGTAAACGAACCCTCTATCGAGCAGACTCAGACGAGTGCTAGAAAATGCAGGGTCCATACTAGCTCCATAGCTTCCGTAAGCGTATAAAAGAAGAGGGTTCGTGCCATCGAGCACTACGTCCTTTCGGTATACGATGCTAACGGGTACTTTCGATCCGTCGCGAGCTTCGACCATAATCCTCTCACTAGTGTAGTTAGCAGAATCGAATTTTCCTCCCAGAACTTTTTGTTGTTTTAGTTGTGTGCGAGCCTTGGTTTCAAAACCGTGCTCGTAGACTGTCCCAGGCGTTGTAAACGAGGTGTATCCGAACCTCAATACAGGGGAGTTGTAATCGGGGTTAGAGCCTACATAAGCCACGTAAGCCGGATCGTTAAACTCCAGGTAGTAATCCTCGCTGTTGTTCCAGTTTTTGATGCGGATATTCGTAAGACCTTCCTTCCTTTCTTCGAGCACTAGATGAGAAGAGAAAATCTCAAGACCCTCTAATAGAACATCATCACGGTGAGGTATAACATCCACCCAATTCTCCACGGCTGTATTCTCCACCTGTGTTTTTACTAACTTGAAATTCTTCGCTCCTAGATTAGTGTGAATGAAGAAATCATCTCCGAAGTGGCTCACTCCGTACTCATGATTTTCTTCCCGTGGGTGAATGATGGTCCACTCTGAATCTGGCAAGCTTGCGTCGATATATCGAGTCTCTGTACTCAATGTTGAGTTAGAACTAATCATGATGTACTTCCTGCTCTTTGTCTTCCCCACACCTATGTAGAATGTCTCGTCGGTCTCTTCGAATACAAGTACATCCTCAGCGATGTCTGTACCTAGAACGTGTTTGAACACTTTATGGCTACGCAATGTATTTGGGTCTTTTTTCGTGTAGAAGATTGTTTTATTATCATTAGCCCAAACCGCGCCTCCAGTCGTTTCCGGGATTACATCTTCAAACATCTCCCCTGAATCAAGGTCCTTAAAATAGATAGAGTATTGGCGTCGACTTACTGTGTCCACGCTGTAAACGAGAAGATTGTTATCTGGACTTACACTCGAACCCCCTATTGCAAAGTAGCTATGGCCCTCAGCTAGTGCGGGTCCATCTAAAAGCACTTCTTCAGCTGCGTCCATGCTAGCTTTTTTACGGCAATTGTATGAGTATTCTTTCCCTTCCTCATACCTAGTGTAATACCAGTATCCACGGTAAAACACAGGCACTGACTCGTCGTCTTTAACTATTCTCCCTACGATCTCATCGTAAAGAGCGGCTTGCAATTTTTCAGTGGGCGCCAGCACAGCTTCCTTGTATTTATTCTCTGCCTTGAGGTAGCTGAGAACGTCTGTGGTTTGGGCGTCAGACTCTTTTGCCTTCTTCTGCTCATCGCTTAATCTCATCCAAAAGTAATCATCCTCTAAAACCCTATTATGGATTTCAGTTTTATGTTCCACCTTCTTTGCATCAGGAGCTACTGCAGACCCTTCTGCAGACCCTTTTGCCGCAAGGGCCGATTCGCTCGTTATGATATCGGATGAATCAGACATAGAATTTTGTGAATTATCGGAGTTAGTCGGAGTAGCACACGAGAACATGAATAATGTGGCTACTAGTAAAAATCTGTTTAACATGGGGCAAAGATAGGAGGGAACCTAGTTAGTCAACCGTCCATCCACTACCTAACATAGATTCAATCTTTACTAGGTCCTCTGGAGTGTCTACTGATGGTGTTCTGTGATCAGAAGTGCCCACAGATATAGGCAGCCCGTTGCACAACCACCGAAGCTGCTCGAGGTTTTCCCTTTCTTCTAGCTTTGTAGGTTCGAGTTTATTGATAGCTTCTAAAGCTTTGTGGGTAAACGCATAAAGTCCCACGTGCTGGTACCAACGCCCTTCAGAAAATGGGATAGCACTTCGGCTGAAGTACATAGCCTTGTGAGAGCGATCACATACGACCTTTACTCGGTTAGGGTCTTCCCGACCTGGATCGGAGGTTTCCATTCTGTGTGCGAGGGTGGCAATGGAAGCATCGGGCTCGCGAATGAGTCTCACTAGCTCTTTTAGCTGCTCAGGATGTACGAACGGCTCGTCGCCCTGAATATTAAGGACAGCGTCCGGCACAGGGTCGAGAAGCTGCATTGCAGCAAAGCAACGAGCTGTTCCGTTAGGGCAGTCTACTGGCGTCATTATTACCTCGCCACCGAATCCGAGCACGGTTTCACTAATGCGTTTATCGTCGGTAGCAACCACAACCCTGTCCACAACCCCAGCTCCGACAACTCTTCTATACACCCTCTCTATCATAGGAACTCCCCCCACTAACGCGAGTGGCTTTCCCGGAAAACGAGTTGAGGCATACCTGGCAGGGATGATAGCAACGATTATAGGTGTTTCCTGTGACACTACTATTGATACGGTTAGAGTTCGTAAGTGTAAACGAGGTTTATGAGCCTAGGGGCTTCAATAGCTAGAGGCCTCACACTGTATTCTTTGTTTAGCAAATTGCTTGCTACTAACGAAATGCGGTGTTCGTCAGAGAGGTTCCATCCTACTCTAACATCAATCAGTAGAGGTGCTTTAGGGTGATCGTTTACCCAATCTTGAAGACCCCAAGTAATGAAATTTTCATCTGGGTTTTCATTGTAATACGGGTGCCCTTCAGGGTAAGACCCTAGTAGTTGAAGGCTTTCAAACTCAACGAAAGCAAGGTCGAAATTTTGGATGGTACTTTGATAACGAGCGCTAAACCCTAGGAATCCATTAGCGTGAGTCCATTGAGCATCGAAACGGAAGAGATGAGGTGAGCGATACTTCAGGATGTTCCCGCTAGGATCGAAACTAGACGATAAAAAATTCGTGCTGCTCCCGCTGGCGCTATCTGGGTGATAATTGAAGTCAGGTGTGAGACTGATGGGGTTTGTGTAGGTGTATCCAGTGAGAATATCTAGAGAGTTCTCGTCATTCTTGCCCCATACTGCTCTACCCATCAAGGTGATTTCAGCACCTCTTACTTGACTCTCTCCTGTATTCAGACTTCTAAATCCTAGACCAAACAGAGGGTCAGTAAAGCTCCCCCATTGCCCGAATGAGAACTCAATGAAATCTGAGTATTTCTGTTGGAAGATGGCGACATCTAGGTATCCTAAAAATGGGCCCACTTTAACCCCTTGTTTAATCCCGATTTCTATACTCGTAGAACTTTCTGGCTTAAGGTCTAGGTTAGGATAGATTTGTAATTCTCCCAGTCCCGTTCTGATAAACTTCTCTGCTATGGTGGGAAATCTGAAGCCCTGTCCCATACTTGTTCGGAGATAGGTTTCTTCAGCTATTTGGTAGTTAGCTCCTGCCCTAAAGACGGGCTTCCCATCGAACTGACTAGTGAGAGAATCGTTTTCGTTAATGGCGTAATATTCGTATCGAGCCCCCATTGACAAGTTTAGAGTTTCTGTAATAGGCTGGTCGAGTTGCATGTATGCTGCGATGTTTCTCGCAGTGTTAATACCATCCACATTTCCTCCATTGAATAGCTCTGCCTCACCCATGGTGTATTGATGTACGAGACCAGTAGTCATTGCCATCTTTTCCATACCCCAAGCGCCAAGTTTTTGGGTTTGTAGTTCTGAATAAAACACATCGGAATTATTTCCGTTTCCCGTGTCGTTAGTGTTTCTAAGATGTTGCCATCTGTTTCTAAAGCTAACTCTCACGCCGCTTTTACTTAAATACTCAACGAAAGGATCGACCGTTCCTATGAGTTGTTTCGTTCTTGTGGCGGTACCGGAAAAAGCACTGTAAATTCCCTGAGTACCGTTCTCCCATAGAAGAGCTGTGAGGGACTCTCCTTTTTGCCAGTTCGTGCTCAGGCCATAAGTGAGGCCGGGGATGGTGCTTTTACGTCTTCGGATGTTGACGTTGATTCGAGCTTGCTTATTAGACTCGAAATGATCTACCGTGTTAGGGTTGTAGCCGTTTGAGAGGGTGTCAAAGGGTATTCCCGTTATCGAATCTCTCGAAAATGTAGGCCCCTTATATCCGTCATCTCCCAGGATGTTTCCGCCTATAACGATGTCCCAGCCACCCATTCTGCGGCTATGCAGGAATCGTACATTTGATTGCTGTAGTGTCTCATCCCAGTAAACGGATTCGGATGTTTGTGGGTTGGAATACATTCCGTGTTGGACTGAGATTCTGGTGAGGGGTCGAGCGTCGGGGAAACGAGTTCGGATGTTGATGACGCCACTCAAAGCGGAGCTGCCGTATAGGACAGAGCTAGCTCCCTTGATAATTTCTATTTGCTCGAGGTTCTCCAGTGGGAGGAATCCCCAATTAGGTCTGCCTGCATCACCGCTAAGAACAGGGAGGTCGTCGACCATAACCATGACGCGAGAACCAGCTCCATAGCTGAAGCCGCTTCCGGAACGGATTTGGGGTTCGCCGTCGACCATGCTGACGCCGGGGGTTTGTTCTAGAGCAGACTCAAGAGAAGTCGTCGCCTTACTCTCAATCATTGCCGGCTTTAGAATTTCCATTGAAACCGTCACCTCGGCCACGCTTTGCTCGAATCTTCCAGCAGAAACCACGGCCACATCTAGCGCCCGCGCCTCGCCCTCAAGGACCACATTCCAAACCATTTTTTGCACCCCTGCCACAACGGTAAAGGTTTTTCTCATCGTCTTCATCCCTATAAACGAGATAGCAATTTCATGCGTTCCAGCACTTAATATTATAGAATACAACCCATCCAAATCTGTAGCAACTGTATTCGAGCCATTAGATACGTAGGCCCCGATTACAGCCTCCCCATTTCCGTCATTCACTTGTCCTGTTAAACTGGTTTGGGCGAAAACATCGCCACTAAACACCACTAAACATAATAAAAACCCGACGCTTAAAACATTGATGTTAAGGCGAAGAAAAGAAAATTCGATTTTTGGCATACACTAAGAAAAGACATAATTCTTCAAATCTCCCTCAATTCTATATGAACGTTGATAAATTCTCTACCAACAGATATAAATTTCATCCTCTAACACTTCCCTTTAATTCAGATGTTCGCATCATGAAACCACATGTATTAGACTGGCTTAAAGTCTCATTATTGCCTAACCTAGGCCCCATTAAATTAGCAAAACTGATTAATAGATTCGGCTCCCCGAAGGGGATTCTTAGACGCTATTGCTCACTAAAGGAGAATGCCGACCTCGAAACCCGCGCTCTCGAAATTCATTCCGAAATCTCTTCCCTAGGTGCATTTATTCTCTCTTCTGACTGCCCAGACTATCCCCCTCTCTTAGCCGAAATCCCAGACCACCCACCTATCATATACGTAAAGGGCACCCTCCCGAAAAATCTCGACCGAGCTATTGCCGTTGTCGGCACGAGGAAATGCACCGAGGATGGGGCGGCTCTCGCAAGTAAAGTCGCGGAACAAATCGCCCTTCTCAATTGCCCCCTAATCTCTGGCCTCGCTCTTGGCATCGATGCCGCCGCCCATCGAGCAAGCATGGCCCATAAATCACCCACAGTCGCTGTTCTAGCTCATGGCTTAGATCGCATCCACCCCCGCATCCACACGAAGCTTGCTCAGCGGTTGTTAGATAACGGAGGGGCGTTAATCAGTGAGCACCCCCCTCGCACAGAAGTGCTTCCCTGGATGTTCGCCGCCCGCAACCGCATCCTCGTTGGCATTTCAACCGCTACGGTACTAGTCCAAAGCCCCATTAAAGGTGGCTCTATGATTTCTGCTCGCCTGGCGCTTAACTATAATCGAGACACATATGCCGTTGCTCCACCTAAGAATGATACACACTCAACACTTTGGGCCGGTAATCTCGAACTGATCATCTCCACCGAAGCTCAGAAAATTCATAACATGGAGATTTGGGCAAAACGACTTTATGCTCACAACTCTAGTCTGCGAGATGCAGTAACATTATCCATAGCGAATGACGTTCAGTCAGACAGTGGAGACCCTACGTCAAAAGATTACCCACAATCCTCACCACAAATCCCAGAACCATGCAAATCCATATACTCGGAGATTACTCACAATTCTGTCGAGACACCAGCCCGACTAGCTCAGACATTACGTGTGAGCGTCCGTATTATACGAACTAGGTTATTCGTCCTAGAAATTCTGGGGTGGGTAAGGCGAGTGCCTGGCGACCGGTATATCC